>Ga0209159_1000018_pt1 | contig 137137 bp, 150 predicted proteins | sample GraSoiAngelo_144_FD_185901 | JGI IMG/M metagenome (GOLD analysis project Ga0209159, IMG submission 185901) | Grasslands soil microbial communities from the Angelo Coastal Reserve, California, USA - 14_1009_02_40cm (SPAdes) (version 2) | ecosystem: Environmental > Terrestrial > Soil >...
TGCGAGACCCTACGTTCAGGCGTATCCTGCGAGCCGCCACCAGCAAGTTCAACCAGATGATATGCCCTCTGATGGCCTCTGTCTGTGTCCGGGACCTCTGCATGTTCTGGAACGACCACTCAAAGTCTTGCTATATCGTGGATACTCTGAAGGCGAACCTCTACCATACGATCTGTCCCAAGTGTGGATCGACTAGTGTCGTGATCTCGGCTCATGAGGGGCGGTCAGGGAAGAGCAAGACGTTCAGGTGCGACAATTGTGCTAACGAGTGGAGTAGCGTACACTGAGCACGGCTATCTGACGAGTTGTTGAGGCGCGATTACTCGCTCCCCCTCTTCTTCGAGACGCGTCTTGATCCGTTTGAGGCGGAAGAAGTCTTCTCTAGCCCTCTCCTGGAGACTCATCTCGATGTAGCGGACCGTGTTGAGTATCCGCGGGATGACGATGTATTCCAGACTGTTAACCCGCCTCTTAGTGGCGGCAATAGCCTCGGCCAATCTACGAATCGCCGCCTCGGCGGCTGAGAGCTCGACCACGTTCTTCACAGCCTCCGTCATCAACGCAACCGCCTCGTCCAGCTTCGCCGAGGTCCCTATCATCGAGTAGGGATAGCCTTCAAGGGGTCTAACCTTGACCTCCACGTCGGGTATGGAGACCCCGATCACGTTCCTCGTCGTTGCGTCCACGTCAAACCTGTCTTGGGCGGTGAGCGACGTCTCTTCAAGTCGTGTCGCCCCCATCAGCATCTGAGCCTCGGCGAACCGGAGGTATGTCTGATTGAGTAGGTCCTGCGTCTTCGCCCTCAAAGCGGTAATCTCGCGGGCGAACTGGAAGAACTCGATCATCAACGCGTCCAATTTCTCACGGAGGAGGTCTTGTCCCCGCTGCGCTATGTTTCGTCTCTTCCGGAGGGCTAGGAGCTCCATCCGGGTCGGACGAGCACCCGGTATTATGTCCGGCATTTCTCTAGTTGTTCTTTCCGCGGTATTTTGGATGCCATTTTTTGATCGTGGCCGGGTCTATCCTCTTGAGTTCGTTGTCTGGGAGGACGCTGAGAAGGTTCCAGCCGAGGTCGAGGGTGGTGTCGATGTCCCGGTTCTCGTAAACTCCCTGGTTGATGAACCTCCGCTCGAACTCGTCTGCGAACTGGAGGTAGAGCTTGTCCCGGGCCGAGAGAGCCTCCTCCCCAACCACAGCTACGAGGTCTCGGAAGCTTCGTCCCTCGGCGAAGGCATAGTAGAGCTGGTCACTCACCTCGCGGTGATCCTCTCTTGTCTTGCCCTTGCCGATTCCCTCCTTCATCAGTCGGGAGAGGCTGGGCGCGGGGTCGATGGGGGGATAGATTCCCTTCCGGTGGAGTGATCGGTCGACCATGAGCTGTCCCTCGGTGATATAGCCGGTCAAGTCTGGGACGGGGTGGGTCTTGTCGTCTCCGGGCATTGTCAGGATTGGCATCTGGGTGATTGTGCCCTTACTGCCTTTGAGTCTACCTGCCCGCTCGTAGATTGTGGCGAGGTCTGTGTACATGTATCCGGGGTAGCCTCTCCTCCCCGGGACCTCTTCTCGGGCTGCGGATATTTCGCGGAGCGATTCTGCATAGTTTGTCATGTCGGTGAGAATGACAAGGACGTGGTTTCCCTGTTTGATCGCAAAATACTCAGCGGCCGTCAGCGCGAGTCTCGGAGTCAGAATACGCTCGATCGCAGGGTCATCAGCGAGGTTTACGAACATGGTCACGTGGTCGAACGCGCCCTGTTCCTCAAAGTCGTCCCGGAAGAAGCGCAGCTCGTCTGCGGTGATGCCCATGGCGGCAAAGATCGTCGTGAATGGTTCATCTGATCCAACGACCTTGGCTTGTCGGGCGATCTGTGCCGCGACGGCGTTGTGGGGGAGACCTGAGGCGGAAAATAGCGGTAGCTTCTGGCCCCGGACGAGAGTGTTCATCCCGTCAATGGTTGAGATGCCTGTCTGGATGAATTCTCGAGGATACTCCCTAGCGAACGGGTTGATCGGGTTGCCGTTGACATCCAAATAATCGTCTGGAATTATCCTCGGCCCGCCATCTATGGGGCGGCCGCTGCCGTCGAAGATTCTTCCAAGCATGTCTGTCGAGACCGGGAGTTTGACGGTCTCGCCGGTGAAGCGTATCCGGGTCTTTGCAACATCTAGCCCGGTGGTTCCTTCGAAGACTTGGACGACGGCGACTCCTCCCCCTATTTCTAGAACCTGGCCGCGTCTCTCTTCGCCGCTGGGAGTTCTGATACGCGCGAGCTCTCCGTAGCCGACTCCGCGGACCGATTCTACAAACAGTAGGGGTCCCGATATCTCTCTGATAGTCGTGTATTCTAGTCCTGCAAGCGCCATGGCTATTTCGCTCCGATATTTTTGAACTGCTGGTTGATCTCTTGTTCGATGTTCTGTGTGAAGCTGGCGAACTTGTCGGCGGGTATGAGCCGCATCCTGTCTATCTCTGTCTTGACGGGCAGTTCTAGGACCTTCTGCAAGGGTATGTTCGCGTCGACCGCTTTCTGCATGATCTTGTGATAGTCGAGTATGAGCTTGATCATGAGATGGATCTTCTGCTTATCGCAATAGGTGTCGGCGGGATTGTACGCGTGTTGCATGAGGAAGTCCTCCTTGATCATTCGTGCAATCTCGAGTGTGACGCGCTGGCTCTCTGAGAGAGCGTCGGGTCCGACGAGCATCACGATTTCTCGAAGTTCATCGTCCCGTTGCAGAATATTCATCGCCTCCTTCCGCATCATGGTCCAGTCGGGTCCGATCTCCTTCCGGTACCACTCGTCGAGAGTGTCGGTGTAGAGCGAGTAGCTTGTGAGCCAGTTGATGGCCGGGAAGTGGCGTCTGGAGGCGAGGTCCGTGTCGAGGGACCAGAAGACCTTTGCGATTCTCAGCGTGTTCTGTGTCACGGGCTCTGAAAAGTCTCCACCGGGCGGTGAGACTGCGCCGACAATTGAGATTGAGCCGACACGGGTCTCGGACCCGGCAACCTCGACCCTTCCCGATCTTTCATAGAACTCTGCGAGCTTTGACGCGAGATAGGCCGGATATCCTTCTTCTCCGGGCATCTCTTCGAGTCGTCCGGATATCTCTCGCATGGCCTCGGCCCAACGGCTTGTCGAGTCAGCCATCAACGCCACATCGTAGCCCATGTCGCGGAAGTATTCCGCGATCGTGATTCCAGTATAGACGCTCGCCTCTCTCGCGGCGATTGGCATGTTGGAAGTGTTGGCGATGAGGACTGTCCGGTTCATTATCGGCTCGTTGCTTCTCGGATCGACCAGCTGGGGAAACGTCTCCAAGACCTCCGCCATCTCGTTCCCTCTCTCGCCGCATCCTACGTAGACGATGACCGACGCGTCAGCCCATTTGGCAAGCTGCTGTTGCGCCATCGTCTTGCCGGTGCCGAAGGCGCCGGGGATGGTTGCCGTGCCCCCTTTGGCTATGGGGAAGAAGAAGTCGATTATTCTCTGCCCGGTCAGGAGCGGTGTGTTGCTTGGAAGTTTTCGTCTGAAGCTTCTAGCGGTCCGCACAGGCCACGTGTTCAGCATGAACAGTGTGACAGGCCCGTTGGGGGATTCTAGTTCGCCGATCGGCTCGGTGACCGTATAGTCGCCTTCTTTGACGATCGATGATATCTTTCCGGACTGGTTCGGCGGGACCATTATCTTCTGGGTGATGAGGCTGGTCTCTTTGACCTGGCCGATAATGTCTCCTCCAGTCAGGTTCGCGCCGGGCTTGGTGGTGGGGACGAAGTGCCATTTCTTGCTCTTGTCGATGGGGGGGAGGGTTAGGCCACGCCTGACGAAGGGTCCGGTCTTTTCGAAGAGTATCGTGAGTGGTCGTTGGATTCCGTCGTAGATCTGGCCGGTTATTCCCGGCGCTAGCTCAACAGACAGCGGTTTGCCGCTTCGCTCCACTTTCTCTCCGGGTCGTAGGCCCGCGGTCTCCTCGTACACCTGTACCGTGGCCCGGTCCTGTTCTATCTTGATGATCTCTCCGATGAGACCTTGGTCGCCGACTCTGACGACTTCGTACATTTCGGCGCCGAGCATGCTGCTGGCCACTATGACGGGACCGGCTACCCGTTCCACCTTTCCAGGCTTGAAGCTCGACATGGCGCCATCAGTAACAGTGAAGTGAAGAGCCGTCGGCCGAGTTCTGATTAAAACCTTCTCCATGCCATGGAGAGTTACATTAGCCTCATTATGCCGCTGTGGGGCTGAGTGCTCCTCTAACGAGTCCCGGTTGTGATTCTTGGAATTGTTTAGGGGAGTAGCGTCTAAGACAGCGCAGTCTAGCTACAAGCGGCTCATCCAACTATTGGTAATAGGCTCTGATGGTGATCATTGTCCACAGACTACGTATGATGCAGCTAGAGAGGTTGGCGGCCAGATCGCGTCTCACAGTGCGGTGACCGTTACTGGGGGATTGGGTGGTGTAATGGAGGCTGCATGTAGGGGGGCGAAGGAGAAGGGTGGAATGGTCGTCGGGATCATTCCTCACGAGGATATGAGCTACGCGAACCCCTACTGCGACATCATCATTCCTACTGGGTTAGGGTTTGCCCGGAACTTCGTCACCGCCTATTCGGCGGATGCGGCGATAGTTGTTGGGGGTGGCGCGGGCACGTTTATCGAAGCGTGTGTCGCCTATCAGAAAGGGAAGCCGATCGTGGCTTTGACGGGCTCGGGTGGGACCGCGGACAAGATCGCGGACACTTTTCTGGACGATCGAAAAACGATCAAGGTGGTCTCGGCCTCGACTCCGCGGGAGGCCGTGGAACAGGCGATTGATCACGCGTCGAACGGGAAGAAGGGCGTGAAATACTTCCAGAGCGTAGCCCGGATGATCTAGCCTGCTCGGAGCCGGCCTGCTGCTTTCAGCACTCGTAGTGCGTTGAGTGTTATCATCTCGTTCGGTCCGTTGCGGCCCCAGTCAACCACTTCGACGTTAGAGACTGCGAGCTTGGCCTGCTTCTTCCGTTGCAGACTCCAGTAGTAGCCTTCGGGCCTCCATCTACCATCCTCTCCACGTTTCGACTCGACGAGCTCGATCGCTTCCCCAGTCCGGGGGTCTCCCAGTTTTCCCGCTCGATGAAGAATGACGAGAGCCTGGAGAATGTCGTAGTGCCAGTACAACGGGTAGTGGAGCTCTGTGAACGAGTGAATCGATCGACTAACCTTCGAGTGAAATGTCTCAGGAGGACGCTCCTCGCCTGTTCGACAAGAACGAAAGATGCGATGCTTCAGGAAGAATTCCGCAGCCTTCTCCACAGACTCGCGAACAGCAATGTCCCCTGTAGCATGATAATATTCAAACAGTCCCCAGAGGGTCGATAGGCTCTCGTTGAACGAGGAGTGGCTCGCCTCCTCCCTACGGTCACAATTCCATCCCCCATCCGGCCACTGCCACTTAATCAGCGACTCTGCGAGCCGTCTAACACGAGGGTCTTGAGCGATTCCCAGATGGCTGCAGACGGCCAGCGCGTTTCCTTCTTGAGAGGCGCATCTTCGATACAAGCCGTTGATTCGTGGGACATTTCCAAGATGTGCCTCGCCGAGTAGCCATTTGAGAACGAGGTCGGTCGCTTTTACTGCCGGTCGAAAACCTTCCGCTATTCCCAGCTCTACTAGTGATACGAGACGCCAGTGGGCTCCCGTCCATTTCTGGTAGGGGTGCACCCCGAAGCCTCCATCCGGCTGCTGATCGTCAAGGAGCGTACGTACTCGGGGACCTTTGGGGATGAGTCGTCTCGTCTTCTCGACTTTGGACGAGTCCGGGTGGTTATCAACAAGCTCTGTCAGTGCGAAATAGCGGACGGAGGGATCGTGAGACCGAAGGAGCCATACAACTCCAGGATCCTGCCCATCTTTCAGCCTCTCTTCAGAACTAGGCGGACCCTTCAACTCACTATCTTGAATGAGTTCGACTGTTTTATTCCTTAGGAAAACAGGGGGTTTCCATCTAGGCCAAGTTCCCTGAATTCTAGGGAACTGATGCGGTATCGCCTCTTGCCATGCTCGGTGAAAAATCAGTGCTCTCTGGAAATGACACACGTTAAATATTGAAAAGTAATGCTCAGCGTCCGTGGTCGCAAAGCTGTGTCATTTCACAACCGTCGTTCGTTCCGGATTAGAATCGAATTCATAGGCTAAATGAAAGCCCGAGAGCGATGATGTTCAGTAGGATTGTAGGCAATTGAGCAATTACTCGAAGAGTAGCGCGATCCTAGTCGTTCTACTAGTTACGATCATAGAAGATTCCGGGCTAATCGCCTGGCTGGCGTTACTCCACACCTCCATGATCTACATGGGCATTTCCATTGCCGCGCTCGTTCTCTTGGTCGTGCTCCTCATCGAGCATTCGATCATGCAACGCGCAGAGAATCCGGATTTTACCGGCAAGGTCTTCCTCGAAATAATCGGGTTTACGACTCTTGAGGTGGTCAACTGGAGCGTCTGGCTGGCTCTGCTTTCGAACACCTCCTCCCTGTTCTCGATGACTTCCCTCCTCGCTTCAGCCTACTTTTTTGTCGGGTTCTACATTGAACACCAGATTACCGAAAATGTGATCACGCGACAGCCGTTTCTCCACTTTAGAAACGCAAGAGGCGTGATCACGGCGGGCGTCATTCTTGAGACTCTTAGCGAAGGTGTTGGGGCACGACTCTGGATATCCTACGGACTAGCAGGGATGGGACCTGTTGCGATAATTTTCCTCGTCATTGGATCCACGATAGAGCATTCTATTCAATACATCGTAGGAAGAGTGCCCGTGCAGAGTCAAATTACGGCGCGCGTCCCAGCATAGCTTAGCCGGGGATCTAGACCGGTTCAGTCCGAATGTGGTCTTCATAGATCTCAAGGTAAGTGCTGGTTGACAATTCGGCGCTAGCCGAACGCTAGTAAGGTCAGTCAGGCTTGCTGCCGTGGCTCTTCATGAATGTGGCGATGTACCACTGATTGCCGAAAGGGTCTTGCACCGCACCTGACCGCTCGCCATAGTCCATGTCCTTGACCTCATGGAGACTCCTGCCACCTGCCTTCAGCGCCAGGGCATAAACCGCGTCCACGTCGTGGACAAAGAGGTGGATGCCGATCTTGAGAGGCTTCCAAGGGTCGCCTGCACGACCTGTCTCGAGCACGGAGTCTCCGATCCGAAATGCCGTGTGCAGAAGCTTCCCGTCCGGATCGAGTGCACGCTGGTCCTGAAGTTCCTCGGCACCAAACGCGGCCTTTGCGAACGCTGCAAGACGCTCCGGCTCATCGACGATAAAGTAGGGTGTCACAGTCCGAAAGCCGGGCGGAATGTGAGAGGCTGGCTTCGTTGTTTGCATCACGATCAATCGCAGATGATGTGTGCGCGTTAAGGGTTTCGGCCGGTCACATTACGGTCCAACATCGGTCGGGAAACCAATGTCTGAGTTAGCATCTTGAGGCATGATTGTGGTGGGGCTGAGTGGCTCCATATCAGGACTGGTTCAATGGCTAATCTCGGCTGTCTCAACTGTTCGCAACGCCTTTTTGAACTGTCGGAACATCAACTTGGGGCAGTCCTTTGGCGTCTCAGATGTTAGACAGTCAGGTAGAGACTTTATCGAAACAATTCAAGTACTTCTCAGAGAAAGTCTATCCTGGTTCCTCCCCGCTTTACCAAGGGCTTTCAGCACGAATCGCGGAAGACCCAGAAATCCTATCCCTAGCCTCAGAGTCGAGGAAGGGAGAGATCGTTCCAAATCTTTTCTTCGGGGCCGTTCATTTCCTCCTTCTTCAAGGAACAGAGCATCCTCTCTCTGCCTTCTTCCCAAGCGTCTCTTGTTCTTCTAGCGGAGGCGGCGGTGATCCATATCCGTATTTCCGTTCCTTCTGTTTGGAAAATAAGAACCGCATTAGGTATCTTGCATCATCAAAGAGGGTGCAGACCAACGAGGTGCAACGTTGTGCCTGCTTACTACCTGCCTTCGAACTAGTAGCTCGAGAATCGCGGGGAGGACCACTCTCCCTTATAGACATCGGTGCTAGCGCTGGCCTAAATCTCCTGTGGGATCGATATGGGTATGATTATGGTACCGGTCGAAAGTATGGCAATGTCAACTCTCCTGTCCAGATCTCGTGCACTGTCCGAGGGGACCCAAAACCTCCGATTCCCGAAATCTTTCCCTCAGTCGAATCGCGGCTAGGAATCGATCTCAATCCAATAGAGGTTCGTGATACGGAAGAGATGCTGTGGTTAAAGAGCCTCGTCTGGCCCGAACACACCAAGAGAGCCGAACTGCTACAACGGGCGATTCAGTTGGCCAGGCAAGATCCTCCTCGAGTAATCTCAGGAGACGTTCTCGACGTCTTGCCGGGCGTGTTGTCAGAGTTGCCTAGGCATTCAACCATCTGCGTCTATCACAGCCATACCGTTTACCAGTTTCCTCAGGAACTACGAGACCGGCTTTTGTCGCAAATCACAGAGCTTTCAAGAAAGAGAGATCTCTTCGAAGTTTCATTCGAATGGTGGCGTGGGAAAGACCAGCCCTCGCTTGAATTGAGTCGAGTGCGTGACGGCAAAAGACGAGAAGAGCTCCTAGCGTATTGCAGTCCCCATGGAGAATGGTTGCAATGGGTCCAGAGGACTTAGACATGAGCTGATGGAGATAGGGAGGATTTGAACCAGAGCCGGGCTGGGGCAGTGGTGGGGCTGGCCGGATTTGAACCGGCGATTTCGTGGGCTCCCGGCATGGATGAGCTCCCAAGCCACGCGGCCAGTCCAGGCTTCTTAACATAAGCCTTCTAGACCTGGCTAGCCGACAGCCCCTGAAGCCGCTGTCGAACCGGTGTCGCTTTAGCTCTTACTATTCAGCAGAGTCCATGGAAGAAGAAGGCAAAGACAAGCCCGTACTGGTTTGGTTATTGCGGTGTCGGTGCAGTTGGATTTTATACCAGCAGATGGGTATGGTAGGAGGCACTGGGACAACAGAAAAGCAAGGAACAAGCCCTTGGAAACAACTGACCAAAAGGTCCTGAGGACATGCCTCGTCTGCAACCGCAAGTTTCTCGGATGGTTCAGCGAGAAATACTGCAGCGCCGACTGCAGAATGGAGGGCAACCGTCTCAAAGCTCGGTTGCGCAAGCGGAAGAGTAGGAAGTCGGGCGAACTTCGTGAGGGAGTCATATCCCAGCAGCTGGTGGAGCTCGGCTTGTCCGAGACTCAGTATCCGATGTACAATCACGAGATTGTTCCGACGATGTATGCGAACTTCACACTGTACCACGCCCGAGATGGCAAGCGTCACGTGAGATCCTACTACGATCTGCTACGGGAGATTGCGAAACTTAACGGTACAAACCTCAGCACAATACTTGCAAACATGCGTCCACGGGACGAGTCAAACTAGCCGTCTACCGGTCCAATTTCCGTAAATCCTCAATCTTCCCGAGGTAAGTTCCGTCGAAGAGGTACGCTTCACCATTTTCAAAATCCACAGCGCCAGATCTAAGCACGGGTCCCATGTACTCCTTGTAGAGGTCTGTCCATCCTTCCGTAAAGGCTCGATTGATCGGCTGTCCTCCAAGATAGTCGTTGAAGCTGGGCATTATGACGCAGTCAGCATCAACAACCTTGACTCCGTACTTTTTCCCGTACTCATCCAACGGGTCGCCCTCGTACTTTACAGATTCGTGCTTCAAGACTCCCTCAGCAAGTTTATGGCCATTGCTCTTGGCTCGAACCCAGGCCTGACGGGTGATCCGGAAACCCAGCGGGTCTTTGAAGACGACGACAGGATGGAGATGGCCCATCACCAAGAACTTGCAGCCGAGCAGTGGTGGCGATGGCCAGGCGTGGCCGTGGAAGAGGCCGACGCTGTTCCAGAGAGAGATTCCCTCTGATGTGCTAATCTTAACACTGGAGGGTGTGAGCGGTTCTAGGTTTCCGTCATGGTTTCCAGGGACCACCTGGACATTCGGGATGATCTCGACTAGACCCTCGAAAAATTCGGGCACATACTTCCATTCTTCCAGCTCGACCTTTGCCACGGCATGTTTCACGTCGCCTAGGAGGATGAGCTGTCGGGGATGAACATCGTTGACGATCTTGCGGAGCTTCTCTAGGAGACGAGGTACCTGGGAGGGCACGTGTATCCCCTGGTGCGACAGCGAGACCTCCCAGCCGAGGTGGAGATCAGCAACAACCAGGACCCTCTCAGCATCTCTCTCCAGTAGCAGCGCCGGCTGATCCGCTACTGGTTTCACAATTGTTGTTTCGGACACGGCGTGGCAGATCTCACACGCCTAGCCACAGCGTTTCCCCTTAAAATCAACTCTCCGATGCGCATCTGGAAGACCAATCCGGACTGAAAGAGAACGGGGGGTTTCTGCTCGGCTCTTGCAATTGCTCTCGGACGGCGTCTGGTCGAGGAACCGGAGTTATGCCGGCTGATGTCAGCCGTCTAGCTCGTGGGCCTTCTGTGGCGTAGAGAGTAGAAGCCGACTGATACGGCAGCTCCCACTGCGGCTATGACCACTCCGATCTGTATCCACAAACCAGTCGTGGCGGTAAAGCCCGATCCTGCAGGAACGTTGTATGTGAAGTAGTTCCCGTTGTTGTCGTTGGTCGCCTTGTTGTTGTTATTGTCGTACGCTACTATGTAGTATGTTACGTTGCCGCCGTTGTATAGCGGAGGAATGTAAGCGATGGCCCGCTGGCTTGTGGAGTTGTAAGATGCAACTACCGTCGTGTTGACTGCGTTCCAGTTGTCTGTAGTATAATGTATAGTCACGTTCTTGACGCCACTACCTGCGGTGACGGTTACGTTTACCGTGACCTGGTCATTTGGTCCGGGCGATGCTGGGGAGATGCTTGGTGTGCTAATGCGCAGTCCGGGGGGGGCGGCAACGGTTGCAATCGCGGGCAGAAATAGCAAGAGTGAAAGAGCAAACGCTATTCTCTTCGAGTATGGTGACAAGGGTTTTCCACTCATACATGGAGGTCCTGAAACATACCCTTCTTGTAACTCCCATCGGGCAATGCAGGCTCTTCTTTGCACCTACAAAGTCCATTCTAGGATGGAGAAAAGTGTGCACAAAATTTGGTCAGAATAGTCAGACCTAGTCGGCCAATTAGGTACTATACGACTACCTTTGGGGGTCTCACTTTGGCTTGGGGTTCTGCACTTGGACCTGAATGGGTCCCGAGACTGCGGATTTTAGGAGGTTTCTACGGGTTCTCTCGAAGTTCAGCCATTCCTCGAACTGCTTGTCGCTCATCGTGAGCAGATTGAGATAGTCGGCGACATGTTTCTTTCCGATGAAGTCGAGCCCTTCGAGACTCTGTATTCTCTCCTCCATCTCGGGAGTCAGAGCTAGCTCGTTCATCTGCTTTGAGATCTTCAACAGTCGTTCGATAATCTCGTCGTCGGCTCTGGCGTCGATGCCCAGCTGTTTGAGGGCTTGGAGCGCCTCGCGCGTTCTCTGCTCTCCATACTTTTCGCTTCCGCCTTCGCCGTGAATGAATTCGAAGACTTCAGCCGTTGCCCGGTAGTAGGTCTCTATGAAATGGTCGACGCGTTCCTCCTTGGCCACTTCTACTAGTCCCGCGTCGAGGAGCTTGCGGATATGGTGGTAGATCCCCTGAGGGGTCTTCTGGAGTTCTGCCGCGATCTGGCTGACCGTCATTTCTTTTGCTCTGAGGAGGTAGATGACCCGTCGTCGAGTGTCATCGGCCATCAGCTCGAACGCGTTGGGGTCTCGGACGAACTTGAACGTCCTCAAGTTCTCAGGTTCTATACAAATTCATAGCTTAACTGACTAATAGCACTTTCTGAATCAGACACATCGATGTTTTACTCAACCAAACTAAGAGTTTAATACTGGCAGAGACAGATCATGATTTGTGTAATGAAATATGAGCTTGAATGATGGAACTCTGGATTTGGGAGCCCTCAAAGGCACCCGCAGCCGGCAGTCCTCCCTCAAAGGGCTGCTTCAACCCGCACACACGCCAAAACAAGACTCAGAGTGCATCCAGTGCATGAATGCCCCAGCGTTCGAGACCCGGAGAAGAGCACTGAAGAGCGCGGCTCTCTCAATCGAACGTGTAAAGGGCAACGCACAGGCCACCAATCTGCGCATCCAGTTGAGGTAGGCAAAACCTAACTCGAGGAACCAGTTAAGGGCCCTCGTGAGGAACCAATGCGATACCATGTTAGGGCTCAACCCAGAATGGGAGAGCTCGGGTCGTTCTGGGCAGCTCTCAACGACAACACTATAGAAAGACAAGAGCCTGACGGGAAGGAAATCGTCGCCTCTATGAAGAGGGCAGTCATGACTGACAACGGAGTCGAATGGGACGAGACATGTTATTGCACCCCGCCCTTACGCCATGAGAGGTCAAGCGTCTATGACCAATTCTTCGATCATATGAAGATCGAACCAGTAACATCACCACTGCATCTTCACGGTGGACGCTTCTGGGACTATTTGCGCGATCATACGAGCGGCAGTAGAAGCGATGGCCGAGAAGTGTCTACGGCGTATCGGGCGAGGTACGTCCCTATCCGTATCCTATGAAGGAGAGGCTTTCGGTCAGTCAAGCAAGGTCAGAAACCCTATCATAATCCCGATGCTGCGTTCTGACCAGAGGCTAGTGTCGGCTAAGTCTGACGAAGACATTGTGCTGAAGCACGTATCGGAGGAACTACGCCGCACTCATGCTTTGACGGATGAACAAAAGCAGACTCTTGCCAAGGTGTTCGAGAAGAGACTTCCTCAAGCTCTCGCTCTAGTCGACGCGAGAAACGTCACTAGCTACAGGTTCAAGCCAAGCGGGCGGACGATATGGATCGTCAAAGGTCGAAAGGGCGAGTACCAAGTTGTGCCTGAGAGCATGTTCTGCACCTGCGACGACTACTACTTCCGCGTCATGGACAACAAGAAACAGTTGTGCTACCACCTGGTTGCGCAGCAGATTGCAGAGGCGCTGGGAAGGTTCGACGCCAATGTTCTGTCCGATTCACATTATTCCGAAGTAACATCCAAGTGGAGTGCACGCACGTCTTCGGGACGTAGCTGAAAGTTTTTGTAGCCGTTTCCCGCCGCGTCCCTTCTCGTATGGTAGAGCTGACGTGTCATACCTTCCCCCAGACACTGAATACTCGCTACTCCAGCTCATACTCTACATTTTCAGCTTCGTAACACTCGTCCTGATCTTCTTCTACATCGCCAGCGAGAGACCTGGCGAGAAGAGGAAGAAAGAAGAGGAAGAAGACTAGCCCCCCTTCTAGGGTTTAAGTGTCCCCAGCCGACGAATAGAGCTGTAGATGCCAGACTCGGCCTTTTCAGTCCTAAAACCGCCCGTACTGGAGAGGCTTGAGAAAGAAGGCTTCCTAGAAGCCAGCCCGATACAACAGCTCTCCATTCCAGCCATTTTACGCGGCGAGAACGTACTCCTCATCGCGCCGACCGGAACTGGCAAGACGCTGGCAGCAATTCTCCCAGTCCTCGACGAGTTTCTCGAGAAACGGTCTTCAGAAAAGGCCCACGGTATCTCTATCCTCTACATCACCCCCCTACGCGCCCTCAACCGGGACCTATTGCGTAGGCTCGAAGAGATGGGCCGCGATCTAGACGTAAAGATCCAGGTCCGCCACGGGGACACGTCGATGAGCGCTCGGTCCAGGCAGGCAAAGAGTCCCCCGGACATGCTCATCACAACTCCCGAGACCCTCCAGTCAATCCTTGTCGGGAGAAGAATGAAGGAGCATCTCCGGAGGGTCAGATGGATCGTCGTCGATGAAGTACACGAGTTGGCAACGGACGAACGTGGCGTCCAGCTCTCCATCGCCTTGGAGCGACTCTTAGAATTGACCGGGGTAGAGTTCCAGAGAATCGGTCTCTCAGCAACGATAGGCGAGCCTGAGAGGATCGCCCAGTTCCTGGCGGGGACGAATCGAAAGATCAGCATCCTCCGTTCTGACGAGGAGAGGGGCCTAGAGATTAGCGTAGGGTTTGTCTCTCCGACGCATAAGGACCAGGAAGAAGCATCCGGGCTCGGCCTGCCCGCATCAACCGTTGCCCGAGCGAGAAAGATACAACAGCTCATAGAGGCCCACAAGTCGACGCTCGTCTTCACCAACACTAGAGAGCATGCAGAGGCTCTCGCGTCCCAGCTCCGCGCCCTAGGCACAACCAGCGTGAGGGTCCATCATGGATCCCTATCGCGGGAGCTCAGAGAGGAAGCTGAAAAGGAGTTTCAGGAAGACAGGCTCAGAGGACTCATCTGCACAAGTAGCCTAGAGCTCGGGATCGACATCGGCAGCGTAGATTTCATCATCCAGTATACCTCCCCCCGAGAAACAACGAGACTGGTCCAGAGAATCGGGCGGAGTGGCCACACCCTCGGCGGAACCAGCCGCGGAATTATACTAACGACGAGCCCGGATGATATTCTAGAGTCTGCCGTGCTCATCTCCCGGGCGAAACAGGGAAGGCTTGAGCGTCCTATAATTCATGAGAAGGCCCTGGATGTTCTCGCTCACCAGATCATCGGAATACTTCTACAAGAGCGTCGGATGACGGCCGAGCAGATTCTACACCTTGTTCAGCGATCTTATTCTTTCCGCGAGCTACAGACAGACGAGCTAGACGATGTAATTCACCAGCTCGACGAACTCCGTCTCATCCGTAGGTTCGGCGACACTTTCTCACCGCGGAACCCGAAGGCGATCAAGTATTATTTCGAGAACCTGTCTGTAATACCAGACGTCCAGAAGTATACGGTCTTCGATTTCTTCCGTAAGCGACGCATCGGGACCTTGGACCAAGACTTCGTTGCGCGGAGGTGTGTCAGTGGTGCCGAGTTCATACTTCACGGACAGACTTGGCGAGTAATCTCAGTCGACGAGGAGAAGCTGCACGTAGAGGTCGAGGCTGCTCCTCCAAGCCTCACCGCGATTCCCGGATGGGAGGGAGACATGATCCCTGTACAGATGGACGTTGCCTCTGAGGTGGGTAGAATGCGAAGAACGCTCGCATTGAGCGGTGAGCTGGATGGTGTGCTTGAAGATCCTGAGAGGGAGAAGGCAAGCGCGACCCTCGCTCTGCAGGCGAAGCAGGCGAAGATTCCGTCCGACAAGCTAGTCTTGGTCGAGGGTTTCGAGAACAGCGTCATCGTCCACACTTGCGCAGGTAACTTGGTTAACGAGGCACTGGCGAACGCGATGGCCGCGCTCTTCGGATCTAGGCTGGGGTCCAATATAGCCACCCAGGTGGACCAGTACCGGTTTGCACTGATTTTTCCTCGCCCGGTCAGTGCCTACATGGTTGCTGAGGAGTTTGGGAAGCTGACGCCGAACGATCTGGAGACGATGATCAACGACACGGTTGAACATTCGGACCTGTTCGCCTGGAAACACTGGCATGTGCTGCGGAGGATCGGAGCCGTCAGCCGGGACGCAGAGTACAAGGCTCGCCAGGCAAGGTTGCTCGTTGAGATTTTCAAGAATTCGATAGCCAACCGCGAGACCCGGCGAGAACTGTTTGCGGAGAAGCTGGACATTGAAGGCGCCAAGAAACTTCTCTCAATGATCGGATCAGGTGATGTCCTGTTGGAGGCCGTTCAGGACGCCGGACAATGTACGCCGTTGGCTCTTCCGCTATTGGACCGCATCGTCCCGCATGGGCTTCTCCGTCCCGCTGTTGAAGAGACCTCGATTATCGAAGTGATCAAGAGCCGGCTTTTGTCAACAAAGTTGCGGCTGCTGTGTATCAACTGTGGAAAGTGGGATGGGATCAGAACGGTCGACAATCTGCAGGAGCAGATACGATGTCCAAAGTGTCGATCGACCCTGATCTCGGCGACGTATTTGAGCAATGACGCGTTGCCCAGGATAATTCAGAAGAAGATCAATGGGGGGAAGCTGCAAGCGGAGGAGGAGAAGGAGTGGATGACGGCTTGGCGGTCTGCGGGTCTGTTGCAGACCTATGGGAAGAAGGCGGGTCTGGTCATGGCGGCTAGAGGCGTGGGTCCGGCGACTGCGACGCGGTTGTTGAGAAATCGGACTGGGGGAGAAGATGACTTATACCTGAGCATCCTCCGGGCGGAGAGAGAGTTCGAGCGTACCCGTATGTTCTGGGACTAGCCCATGCCCGCGTCTTTCGATGACCTGTTGAACCAGATACTGTCCAGTAATCCGAACCTCGGCCGAGATCAGCTCATCACTATGGTAGAGCAGAAGAAGCAAGAGTCCCACGGACTATTGTCAGATGAAGGAGCAATCCGCCTCGTAGCACAGCAGCTCTCAATCTCTCCCCTCCCGACCGTTGGGTTTGCAGACCAGCGGATCTCCAGCGTTCACACGGGGCTGAACAACTCGACAATCACTGGACAAATAATAATGGTCGGCGACGCTCGAGAGTTTCAACGCTCCGACGGGACCCAAGGGAAGGTATTGAGAATGAAGGTCGGAGACACGTCTGGCCAGATAACCTGCGTCTTCTGGGACGATATGGCCGACACTGTCGCCAGAGAAACCTTGACACCAGGCTCCTCGGTCAGACTCCTTCACGGTTACACGAAGCAGGGGATGGGCGGAGAGGTCGAGTTCCACCTCGGATCCCGGGCCAGCTTTCAGATCCTGAAGAGGTCCTCCGCAGAGACGTTCACAGAGGCTGCCGTGACTCCTGTAGTCAACTTTCGGGCCTCTGATCAGCTCCGCGTCCGTCTTCTGAAGCTTCAGAAGAGCCAGTCCGAAAAGGGTCCCACGTGGGCTCTGTGTTCCAGCGAGTCCGGCCTATTGATCGCCAAATTCTGGGACAACCGGGCTCAGGATGTTCTTGCGGTTGGCGAGGGTTCGCTGGTCTTGATTCAGGACCACTGGGTTACTGAGAGGAACGGTATGGTCTATGTCAACGTCGGCTCGAAATCTTCTGTGAGCAAGCAGAGCGCCGATTTCGTCGCCGAAACACCTGTTTCGTCGATAGGATCTGTTCGACCGGGGCCAATTCTGTGGACTATTTCGGGCAAGGTTATCGAGAGGGGTGAGGTGAGGGAGATCGAGACCCGTGAGGGCCGGAGAACAAGAGTCTCAAATATCAACCTGGAAGATGATACTGCGAGGATACGGGTCAGCCTCTGGGATGCGCATGCCGAAAGAGCTGAAAGCCTAAGAATAGGCGACCAGGTAAGAGTGGTAGGCATCAAGGTCCGGGAGAACATGAACGGGGAGAAGGAAGCCTCTACCGTATTTCTCACACAGCTCGAGAAACAATAGACCGCTGAACATTATGATGGCTCTCAGAGTCGGGAAGGACGTCTTCGATTATATCAACGAGGTCAAGGTCGAGAAAGCCAGACACGCTATGAAGAAGCGGCTGCAGGACTATGCGCCGAATCCAAACTCTATCGACAAGCTGGAAAACATTGACCAGAAATACCATCTAATCGTATTCTCTGCTGAATGGTGCGGAGACTGCGTCGCGTACGTGCCAGGCCTAGCCAAGTCTCTGGCCATGGCAAAGAACGATATGGTGCAGGCCCGGGTCGTAGACTACGACAATCATCGAGACATGGCTGACGAGATGAACGTACGAAAGATTCCGACGATCATCGTCTACGACAAGAACTGGAAGGAGATCGGCAGATTTGTGGAGAGCCCCCGAAAGTACGGGACCGTGGAAGAGGAACTCTGCGCAATACTAGACTCGACCACCGGAGCCGCAAAAGTATAACCGAACGGTTGAGGCTGCCCAAAAGCGACTACATTTGTTGTAATTCAGGCCGTGAGTTTCGGTCCTGCAATCGGATATCTCTCTCCGTTCTTCTTGAGCTTGAGTTCGACGGCTTCAGAAATATCAATGCCTAGTACGTCCGAAAAGCCTAGGCAGTAGATCAGCACATCCGCAAGCTCATCGGAAATCGTCTCTTTTTTGATCCTGTCCCTCAACGATTCTCGCATCTGCTCATCAGTCTTCCATTGAAAATGCTCCAATAGTTCTGCAGCTTCAACGCTGATTGAAATGGCAAGACTCCGGGGAGTATCGTATCTCAGCCAGTCCCGCGCATCTCTAAATTCGGTGACCTGCTTCTTCAACTTCAGAATCGTGGTATCGTCGTCCATGAGTCGGCCCCGTGATCCGAGATTCATTACATTTGCCGCTTGTAGAGACCATAGCTAGAGTAAGACCTGAAGCACACGGTTGCACAAACCTGTGGGGACACCTGAGTCAAAATCGCGACTCTGGATCCCCTATGGAGCCAGTACCAGGGTCTTTTTCCGCACGTTATGAAGAAGACCGCAATCGCCTTTCTAGGTCTCGTCCGAGTCTTCCCTGGGACCATGCTTATCAGCCGACCTCCATGCTGAGTTAGAGAGGGGATGGTACGACGAGCGATAAACGAGAGATGGAAAGGGCGCGGGCCGAACTTGAACGGGCCGATGCGATGTGGGCCGCAGCTGCCGCGGCCGGGCGTGACATTGAACAAATTGTCTCCTTCTGGGCTGACGATGCGATCCTTATTCCGCCAGGGCACGTGGCAATTATTGGCAAGAACGCAGTTCGAGAATACGTGACGACATCCCTGAAGATCCCGGGTTTCCGCATCCAATGGAAGACGAATCGATTCACAATAGCCAAAGCCTGCGACCTCGCCTACGGTATCGGGACGAACGAGGTCTCGTTCGATGGTGGCAACGGCAGTCGCGTCACGTCACGAGGCAATGCCATGACGATTTGGCGAATGGATAAAGGAACCTGGAAGTGCGTTGTCGATATCTGGAATGACGCACCCCACCCATCTCCCTGAGCAGTACACGCGTGCGGCCGCCATGTGGCGGTTCGCCTCGCGTCCGCGTGCATCTGGACCAACGCTGTCTTCAAGTGCGGATCGAGATCGGGACAGATGCGGATCAAATGTCAACGAATAGCCTTAAGGTCGAGTAGGCTTAGCTAGATCGAATCTGCGATGTCCAAGATTGGGCCTTATGGCTCTTGGAAGTCTCCGATAACCTCTGAACTGTACGCCTCAGCATATGTAGGGCTTAGCGAGGTACAGCTCGACGACGATAGCATCTTCTGGAACGAGCTACGCCCTATGGAACAGGGGAGATACGTCGTTGTCAAATTGGCGGCCAGCAGCAAGCCGGAGGACATTACTCCGTCCGGTTTCAACGTTCGGACGCGTGTCCACGAGTATGGTGGAGGATCATATCTCGTCGACAAGGGAACTGTCTACTTCTCCAACTATCCGGACCAGCGTCTCTACAGGCAGAACCCCGGATCGAGCCCAGAGGCCCTGACGCCTCCTGTTGACATGAGGTACGCAGATGGAGTAGTCGATCATCAGAGGAATAAGATCATCATCGTTCGTGAGGACCATACTGTGAAAGGAGAAGCGGTCAATACGATCGTGGCAGTCGATCTCGCCTCCGGCGGTCCCGGAGAAGTCTTCGTTTCAGGTAACAATTTCTATTCCAACCCTCGAATCAGCCCGGACGGTCGCAAGCTCGCCTATCTCACATGGAACCATCCAAACATGCCCTGGGACGGCACAGAACTCTGGGTCGGTACCTTCGATGCCGACGGAAAACTGGCCAACTCTCAGAGAGTCGCTGGTGGACTTCGAGAGTCAGTCTATCAGCCTGAATGGTCGCCTGATAACCGGCTCTACTTCGTCTCCGACCGCACTGGCTGGTGGAATCTCTACCGATCGAATAATGGGCACGCAGAACCAGTCTGTACCTTGGAGGCCGAATTTGGGGGTCCCCAGTGGGTCTTCAGACAGTCCCACTACGGTTTCGCATCGCCCCGGCAGATCATCTGCATCTACACAATGAAGGGAGGCACGCATCTTGCAAGACTGGACACGGTGACTGGAAGGTTAGAAGAGATCCTAACACCCTACTCTGGGGGAGCCCGACAGATCCGAGACATTGCTGTTGGGCCTGATCATGCCGTCTTCGTGGGAGGCTCGCCGACTGAGGCGGAGTCAATTGTCCAGATAGACCTGAGGACCCCAAAGTTGACGGTTCTCCGTCGTTCGAGAAATGTCACAGTCGACAATCGCTACCTTTCAATCCCAAGACATGTGGAGTTTCAGACAACGAACGGGCTCACAGCCCACTCGTTCTACTATCCGGCGAAGAACCCTGACTATTCTGCTCCCGCCAGTGAGAAGCCTCCGCTCATCGCTATCTGCCATGGAGGCCCTACGGGTCAAACATCGACGGCTCTCCGATATTCCATTCAGTACTGGACGAGCCGGGGGATAGCAGTGCTCGACGTCGACTATCGAGGCAGCACAGGCTACGGGCGACCCTACCGGGAACGTCTGAACGGACAGTGGGGCGTGGTTGATGTTGATGACTGTGTCAACGGTGCACGTCATCTTGTCCAGAATGGAGAGGTGGATCGGAATCGTGTCGCAATAGAAGGCGGAAGCGCGGGAGGGTATACCACCATGTGCGCTTTGACATTCCGGGACTTCTTCAAGGCCGGTGCCAGCTATTTCGGGATCAGCGATCTGGAGACGTTCGTGAAGGATACTCACAAGTTCGAGTCTCGATATCTCGACCGGCTGGTCGGACCCTATCCGGAGAAGAAGGACCTCTACCGGGAACGTTCAGCCATCAACTATGTCGAGCGCGTGTCCTGTCCAATGATACTGTTCCAGGGACTCGAGGATAAGATCGTGCCGCCTGATCAGTCAGAAAAGTTCTACAAAGTCCTACGGGACAAAGGACTTCCTACCGCATACATAGCGTACGAGGGGGAGCAGCATGGCTTCAGAAAATCAGAGAACATCAAGCGTTCAATCGAGGCGGAACTCTACTTCTACGGGAAAGTGTTCGGCTTCGAGCCCGCAGACCAGATAGAACCAGTGCCCATAGATAATCTCGAAGCAACGGTTCGGACCCCGATGATGCAAGAAGCCCGCTAAAAATTCATAACAAACGAAATTACATTCAGAACTTGACTCGAGGCTTCAGATCCTTTCCCGCCTTTCCCCACTCTAGGTGAAGCCACCGAGTTGTTCTGGCAACATCGAAAGACTTGGGCAATTGACGCTCGTAGTCTCTGAGAAGAACTTTCGACGTGTTTTCGTATTTCCTTGCAAACTTTTCCTTCGCGACGTTAGTTAGCTGCCGTAAGAGCCGCTCTATCCTCGCTCTGTAGTCTTTGTCTCCCTCTTGAGACCTTTTGACAAGTACTGAAGGAATACCTAGGAATCGAACCTCCACCCCAGGCTTGCCATGACCATGTTTTCTGCTGTACTGAGCCTCCAAAGTGATTTCCATATTATCCTTCAAGGCGTTTCTAGTTCTTCCGAGTGTGGAGAACAGCATCTTGTTGCCTTCTCCATGTGACACGAGATACTCGGAAGCCATAGTAAGAGCATCGTCTAGATCGTCGCCACCCGGGCTAGCCTTACCAACATAGACCTGCTCATAGTCTATCTCTACCAACAGAACACTTGTGTGGTTGATCTCGGACAGAAATTTGGTATACCTCTTGAGAAATTCCCTTACACTGTACATCTCAGTTTGTTTCGTGAACAACCCAAAATTGTCGGCGAACCAGCCCGCAACTTCGTGGCGGGGTCCATCTGTTCGTCCTCTCTTCAGGTAGATGTCTATTCTTCCGGTGATAGAAGAGAGTAGCCTCCAGTGCCTCGCCTTACGCCCTCTTCGTCGAGCAGCCCCTTTTCTAGAAGGATAAGGCCATGAGTAGGGTATCGGCGCCCAGTAGGGGCCTATCGGTCCACTTCCCCGGACCACCACCTCGTTTGTTGGCCCCAATTCCAGTAGCAGAGTTGCTATGCGCGCCACTTAAGCCATAGCAACCTGTCTTCAGGTCGGAAAATCGACATAACTGGCGACTGCCCATCATTTCATCTCTTTCTGAATTATTCCAATATAAGCGGGGCTTTTCCTTGAGGCTATGAATCGTTTTATCATCCAGCCTGTTCCTCGCAGTATCCTCTTCATCTCTGACTTCGACACCAATAGGTAATCAAACCATGGCGTGGCATAGTTTCGGTATCGAATCCTTATCCGTACTTGTCCTGGCATCCGGCCCCGCCTTCGATTTCGCAGATGATACCGTCTGTGCACCGGATCCGAGGGGCGCTTGTAAATGTCAACGCTCTCAGCGATGATGCGAGCGTCTGGACTCGTTATGTTGTAGAATCGTTTCAGCAGTTGTTGTGTTCGCTTCGGCCGTCCGAAGAGTCCGAAGTTGTTTCCTATCATCAGAATAGTATCAAATCTACCTAGCCTGGAATCCACCTCGGTGATAGATTTGACTCTCGCGTTGCGTAGTCCTCTCAGCTTGCAGACTTTGACTGCTAAGGGTGAATTATCAATGCCTAGGACATCATGGCCTTTCTTCTGAAGATAGAGGGACCATCTTCCACCGCCACAGCCGATGTCGAGAACTCTCCCTTTCACATATCGTGCCGCTTGTCTCTCTCGGAGAGACCAGTCCTTGTACTCAGAAAGGTAGTACTTCGGGTACGTCTCGCTTGGGTCAATGAGTCCGTCATCTCTTTCTACGATCTCAACTACTTGGCGGCCCTTGTAGAAGTCGTACAGTTGGTGACCGTACGCGTCCTGGTTATCCTTTAGCACGTCACACCGCTTCTGATAACCGACAGGAACAGGTTTGGGGCCTAGTTCGCTATTTGTCTATGGAATAGGGCATCTGGCGACGGGTTATGAAGAGAAGGGCAGGCCGGACCGGCGGCTATTACTTCTACGGTCTTCGACTCGTGGGTGACCAGTAGGCTATGTTTCAGCCCTAGCTGGGGACATCCAAGGGTATCAGAATCGGATGGTTGTACAAGCGAACACGAATGGCTACGTTTCTCGATTCTCGCATTCAAGTGTGTACGTCACGGATATCATCACAATGGGATACGTGGTATACAAGTCAGCTTATGGATCTAGATAGAAAGCCGACCGAAGCTCTGTCTACTAATCCGTTTTCATTATCGAAAGGATTCCAGAGCTGGAGCATGCGGTACATTGTAGGGGCCTCTTCGATGGGAACCATCATCGAATGGTACGACTTCTACATCTTCGGTTCCCTAGCACTGATTCTAGCAGAAAAGTTCTTTCCCTCCGCGGATCTTGGCAAGTCGCTCATCCAATACCTTGGGGTCTTTGCTGCCGGGTTCGGTGCTAGACCCTTCGGAGCGCTCGTCTTCGGCCGGATTGGCGACTTAATCGGGAGAAAGTATGCCTTCCTTTTGACGATAACGATAATGGGTCTGTCGACTACCGTAATAGGTCTGCTCCCTACTTACCAGTCAATCGGTGTATTTGCTATCGTCATTCTACTCTTCATCAGAATCTTGCAGGGTCTCGCCCTTGGAGGGGAGTATGGTGGAGCGGCAATCTACGTGGCTGAACATGCGCCGGATGACAGGCGAGGCTATTGGACCAGCTACATTCAGACAACAGCTACAGTAGGCCTCTTCCTCTCCCTCATGGTGATACTAGGAACCCGACTAGCAATAGGCGTAGCACCCTTCAATGATTGGGGATGGAGGATACCATTCCTGCTCTCGTCCGTACTGGTCGCCGTCTCGCTATACATACGTTGGAGATTGAGGGAGACTCCGCTCTTTAGCAGGCTCAAGGAGATGGGAAAGTCATCAACCGCTCCTCTGAGGGATAGCCTTCTGAATCTGAAGAATTTCAAGCTGATTCTTCTAGCGTTGCTGGGAGCGACTGCTGGTCAGGCGGTAGTATGGTATACCGGCCAGTTCTGGGCCCTCTACTTCTTACAGACAATACAGAAGCTGGACTTCGTGACCTCGTACAGTGTAGTCGCTATCGCTCTGGCGGTTGGGACACCAATGTTCCTGGTCTTCGGTAAGCTGTCTGACAGGATCGGCCGCAAGAAGATTATCATGGCCGGCTGCCTCCTGGCCGCGGCCACGTACTATCCGATCTACCTTGGAATGAGTTATTTCTCGAACCCGGTAAATTTTGCCGCCCTAATACTTCTGGTACTGGTTCAGGTAGTCTATGTGACCATGGTCTACGGGCCTATCGCGGCGTTTCTCGTCGAACTGTTTCCCGCGCGCATCCGATACACGTCACTCTCTCTTCCATACCATCTCGGCAATGGATGGTTCGGAGGATTTACCCCAGTTACCATCCTCGCCATCAATCTCGCGACGGGGAACATCTACGCTGGGCTAATCTATCCCATAGCCGTAGCCCTGCTTACAGTTGGAGTCGGAATGCGCTACCTCAAAGAGACCAGAGGCATAAGCATCTGGAAAGAAGTCGAGGTCAAGGTCCCTGTCGCATCCCAGTCGGACAGCACAGCATAAGCTCCTCAGAAAACTCCTTTGCCTCGATAGCAAGGTTCACCCCAATCCTCCCTATTCGCATCACCCTACAGAGAGTAGCTACTCTCGGGGTTCTAGACCCATTTCTCCAGAGTCTCTCGCCCTGTCTCCTGCTCGGCTCTCACTACTGGCCCATTATGCGCGGCTAAGTCGGCTAACAGACGCTTGAGAATCTTGAAGTCTGAGGCCAGGACCTCTTTCAGGCTCGATGAGGCTTACGTCTCACTCGGGTCTATGAGGCCGTCGTCCCTCTCCACCACCTCGACTACGTGATGCCCTTTGTAGAAGTCGTACAGCTGATGGCCATACGCGTCCTGACTATCCTTCAGCGCATCAAAGGTCTCCTGACTACCGACAAGAAGAAGTCACAGCGTTTCATGGCTATTTATCGACGGACGCGCCACGCTTGGCAGCTCCCTATCGAGACAGGTCCTGGCTGGACCCTCGACTTGCACTACTACAGTCTTCGATTCACGGCAAAGGGCTCGTTGCCACCCAAACGTTCAGAATTGACGAGGTCGTCATAGTGTTCGGTGGGACCCTCTTCTCCAAAGAAGATATTGCCGCAGGAAAGGCGAACAATCATACTCTGATGCAAGTAGACGAGGACCTGTGGCTCGGAGATCCAGCCAATCAGCCTCTCGGCAAGGACTACTTCCTCAACCACTCATGCGACCCTAACCTGTGGATTGCGGACGACGTGACATTGACGGCTCGGAGGAGGATCGATCCTGGAGAAGAGGTGACGATGGACTACGCGACACACTTTGCTGATCCGGGTTGGACGATGAGGAACTCTTGCAACTGCGGTTCGTCGCTCTGTAGGAGGATCGTTACTGGTAGAGACTGGATGCTGAAGGATCTGCAAGCAAAATACCACGGTCATTTCTCTCGGCTCCTCAACAAACGCATTGCTCAAGTTCAAAGTGCAAGCTAACGTTCAGACCTTGTACCGCGTCAGTGGAGGGAAACTCCAACTATCGTCTGAATCATCTACCTTCTTCTTCGTTTCAATGATCTTTTCGCAACTGGAATCCCGGCGCGCATATCTTCCCACTCCTTACGACCCAACAAATCATCCAAGCTCTCGCGCAGAGGTCTTCTGCTCTCAATTGCGGATCTCATGACCTCGGACAACTCGATCGAGTTCTGGACACTCTCAGCAACCGTTAGGATTTGTCCACAGGCGACACACTTCCAATTCCTACCGACCTTCACCTGCTCAAAGTGACCACATCTCGAAGCTCGTCTTCTTTTAGCAGCTGACACATTGAGTTCCCCTGACGAAAATCGGACGGATTTGTTGAAATGTCGCCGAAAATGATGGGTAGATATGCATACTGATATCCCGCGGGTTAGCTTGTGAGCCGAGGGGTTAGAAGAATGTCTGACTTCATCCCGGGTTTGAGACTCAGTGAGCTGTTCTATCACGAGGCCGTCGGACCGATACTGGCATCTAGTTTTCCCACGTTGCAATATTCCTCCGCTCTCCTTGGTTCCGGTTCAGAAGTGCTTGGCCTCGATACGCCCCAATCTACCGACCACCATTGGGGACCACGCCTGCAAATCTTCCTATCAGTGGACGACTATGCAGCACAAGCAGCAAGCATGAATCAAGCATTGAGCAAGCAATTGCCGCATCGCTTCCGGGACTATCCAACTAATTTCGGCCCTCCTGATAACACTGGTGTGCGGCTGCTGGAGGATATCGGAGCGGGTCCTGTCAACCACCGCGTTGAAATAGATACGATTGAATCTTTCTTTGAAAACTATCTAGGCGTCAATCCGTACGATGAGGTGCGGATTCTCGATTGGCTGACTATTCCCGAGCAAAGGTTGCTGACAGTTACGGCGGGTCGGGTGTATCACGATGGATTGGGAAAGCTGAATGAAATTCTGCGAAAATTCTCGTATTATCCTCGGGATGTTTGGCTTTACATGCTAGCCTCGCAATGGACGCGGATCGCAGCGGAAGAAGCTTTCATCGGGCGCACAGGCGAAGTAGGCGACGAATTGGGTTCGCGAATAATTGCCGCTAGCTTGGTGCGTGCTTTGATGAAGTTGTGCTTCTTGATGGAGAGGCAGTATGCGCCATACGGCAAATGGTTAGGGACTGCTTTTGCCCAACTGTCGTCTGCAAAAAGTCTGTCACCCGTTCTTGGGAAAGTATTGGTGTCTAAGTCGTGGCAAGAGCGAGAGCAGCATCTATCCACCGCCTACTCGCTGGTAGCTAAGATACACAATACGCTTGGCATCACAAAGCCGCTGGACACAAACGTCTCTCCGTACTACAATCGCCCTTACAAGGTCATTCACTCGGAAAGGTTTGCGGATGCAATCCGAGAGACGATCCGCGACCCCGAAGTACAGAGGATAACAACCCCAATCGGCTCAATTGACCAATTCATAGACTGCACGGAGATTATGACCAACCCCCAATTGTATGGAAAATTGAGAATGATGTATGACCGATGACTCGGGGCCCGTCATTGCTACAAAATCCAGGGGATTAGGACAAAGTACACAGTTGCTTAGGAGAGTCGACGGAATAACTTACTGGGTAATAGATGGACCAAAGCAGATACGCAAATTCATCAATACGAACCTTCGCCAAGAGTGGAAGAAAGACGCCGAGACTGATGGAGTCGACCCAGGCCGTGACCCATGGCTACGAGACCTTTCCAAGATGGAATGATCTCTGCAGAGAATTGCAATGGCCAAAGTCAGGCCCAGCCTTTCCATGATGAGGCGGCAGGAGTTCATTGCGAGGCTGAAAGAGCGCAGTAAAGAGCTACGCCGCGCAATAGAACTCTACGACCAGGTTATTTGGCCCGTCATCATCCAAGGAAACGATTCAATGCTGAAAGATGGTTATTGCCGATACACCACTCTCAAGACGATGGGGGTAAAGAGAACTCTCGCATACGTTGGACATTAGATGTTTCGAACTTGCAGTTCGGAAGATCAGTTGGGCAAGTCATGCCGTGGTCACAGCTTGATACGGAGTCCGTCGTAAGCAAACTGGAGTTTGTGGCCATGGTGTTTCTTCTCAAGTTCCAGATAGTCTTCGTAGGAGCGAGCCCATAGCTGCTCTATATGCGTCAGTACAGTCTTCTGAGGGTTGATCCGGTCGATTATGTCGAGGGTTTCCTCGAATGACGCTTCCTCGTTGCGAATCGGATGTCCGGGGGGTACGATAACGCGGCCTCCCGGGTCCCGCTCGAACCATCCGGTTTCCAGCACCAGAAGGTCGGGGTCCGAGAACTCAGTGCTTGGCTTCCAGTCTTTCGTATCGTCGAGCGCGAATACCCACCGTCTAGATTCTCGTTCTAGGATGTATGCGGTCAAGCCAGGCTGGGCCATCCTAAACGGACGCACGGTTATGCCGTCTAACTGAAACGTTTCTCCTTCCCCCACCTCATGTATTCTCGCTATACCTGCTCTCTCGAAGTACTCGAGGTTCTCCTCTAGGCCCTGTCTCTTGCGAAAGTCTTCGCGAACCCAACTTGGAAGCCAGACATCCGTCACCCGTCTCTTCTTTCGGTCTAGCCAGTCCATATTCAGCTGTTCCAGCACTCTTCTACCTGCGGTATGGTCAGGGTGCCAGTGAGTGTAGACTAGGTGGCGAACCTCGTGGATTCCTTCACGTTCAAGGCTCTTGTCAGCATCTTCTGGTGTATCGAACAGAACGCTTGCTTCAGCCAGGAAGACGGAAGGTCCATTTCGGACAAATCGTCCTCCCTTAAGCCGGGCCTCTTGACAGACTCGGCATAAGCATCCAACCTTTGGCGTGGTCTCCGCTCCTGCTGTCCCGAGAAATACTAGTTCCATTGGTTTCAGTCTTGCAGATCGCACAGTTTGAAGGGTCCGGTGTCAGGCATAAAGATAGTCGATGTCAGAAGCTAAGCGTATCGACCTCACCTCGTCACGGTTAACACGTGGTGACAAGGTTATCCTAAGATGGTCAGAAGCTTGAGAAACGAATAAGACTAAGATGTTCGAAGCCTACTTGGTTTGAAGGTCCGAGTCGAGAATCTGAGCGAAAGGTTGCTAGACGACAGAATCTCTGTCTGCGGCGAAGACCAACCAGACTCACCGTCGATTCGCCGGGGAATAGAGGAGAAGAAGCACTGGCTTCAGAGAATGCTCCGAGAACAAGGTCCTCCCTCGAAACTGGCCTATGTCGATTCCAAGCCTGTTGGACACATTCAGTTCTACTCAGAGTCATCCATACCCTACCTGGAGAACCCCGACCCTAAGACTCTACATGTAATGTGTAGTTTCGTCCGCCTCGCCCTGCAGAACAAAGGTTGCGGAACTGCGCTCTTCAAGAGCCTCTTGGAGGATGTGAAGAGAGAGGGGCGATTCGACAGAATCGAGACTCTCGGGTTTGACCCTCCAGGCTGCGGCTTTCCCCAGACAACGTTCTGGAAGAAGATGGGCTTTCAGCAGAAGCCCGATGGGCTACCGAACGAGCTAGAATACGTGGTGAATGGCGAGCCTACAACGCCTCAGCACAGCCAGCCGAGGAGTGTTGACGAACGGGGAGCCAAGATATTCTACGCACCCACGTGCATCTACACTCACCATTTCAATGACAAGATGGAAGAGACTATCCGAAGCGTGAATGCGGAAATACCAGTGGAGAGGATTAACATGTGGGAGAATCCTGACGAGGCAAAGACCCGTAGGATTACTTCTTCTTCGTGTGTCTACGTCAACGGCCATCCAATGAAGCATTCCATTTTTGAACTGGAGAATTTCAAGAAAGAAATTCAAACACTCATCTCGGACAGCTAGACCCTCGGACACGCGACTATACGGATTCTACAGGAGTCCCACTGAGGATGTAGACGGTGTATGTTGCATCAGAAAAGGAATAGGCCTGAGGTTGCAGAGGGTCCAGTCTTCTCGAATAACGCTCGAGTTTCAGATCGACTATAGGTGATTACGCTGAACCATCGTGTCAGCCTGGTCATAGGCGAAGATGGAAGCACAATGGCCCATGTTCATGAGCTGATGGGATGTTTTGCGCTTTCACGCTCAAAGAGCAGGGCTCTAGAAAAGCTCGTTGCCGTAATTCCTCAATACCATCAATGGTTAGCCGAACATGGAGAAAGCACTACTATTCCAAAACACGTCGAGCTTACTGTGGTTGAAGAGGTCGATGCAAGAGGAAGTGCTGGTAGTGCTGGAGGGCCGGACCCACTGCGTGATTGTGACAGGGTTCCTGCGACCAATCAGGACATAGAACGTTGTCTCAAACTTCTGAAGTACACTCGCGACGATCTAAACCAAGTGATTACAAAGTTGCCAAAGGCAGCTTTCAGCTTCAAGCCGACCGGTGAGCCGCGGAGCGTGCGAAATACGCTTAGACACATGGCCGATGTTGATGTCTGGTATCTTTCGAGAATCAATGCTGACCCACCATTAGACGAGCCAAAGAGGAGGAGTCTTCTCGGATGGTTGAAGTATACTCGGTCTCTCGTTGAAGAGACTCTTCCAAACCTTACAACTGAGCAACTTAGCCAAGTATTCTATCCGAGCAAATGGTCAGACAGCACTTGGCCTTGGACTGCCACTAAGGTAGTGCACCGACTGGTTACCCACGAGAGACAACACACCGGTTATCTCAAGAGAATCCTGAACTTGCGCAAGAGTCCTCTGAAATAGCCAACTGGGACGAGGATTCGTCTCCCGCGCGAGTCTACTCACCGCACTACCATCACGTGAGCGAGTTAAAAGACTCCCGTTGCCCACCCGTGTTCAGCCACGCTATGGGACATCCGCTAACCGATTACCCCGCCGTGGTATCGTAGCTTGTATATCGAGTGGCCTTTCAGCGTAATCAATTCGAGCCCGTAGAAACAATCGATATCTCCAGAACTCACGTTGGAATACTCTAAATCAGATTCCACGAGCTTTATCGGTCCTCGGAAAGGTTCTCTAACCGTTACGGACCTCAACGCTTTTTCGCAGGAAATTGTATACTTCATCAACAGGGAGAGCCTCGGACACCACCTTGCCACAGAAATTCATTGCCCAAACGACCCGGTTTCGGTGCCAAACAATTTCCTCATCGATAAACGGATTATACCCGTAGTACCTGTCGCGGTACTTGAATTCCCCTTCAAGATATACGAACTCTTTGGCACCATCCTCAAGAATTCTGCCTTCGCTCTCACCCTTCGTCGCGTAACTGTTAGTCTTTGCGGCGACAATGAATTCTTTAAGCTCCAAAATCAACCAAATCCATTGACACTCAGTTAGTTAGCCTTTAAGGACCTTCAAAGGCAGTTAGCAACATACCGAGAATTCTGGTCGTGTAAGTGAAGACACTTTGCATCCTCAATTGCTTGTCATCTTGATTCTGACCAGAAGCGTTGAGAGGATCGAAGGCCCACACGGAAATCCTGAATCCCAGGCGTTTGAATGCAAACCAGTCCAAATCCATCTGTTTTCAGGGTCTGCGAGCAATGATGTCCTGGGAAGCTCTCGCCATGCGGTCAATTGTTGTTTCGAGGTCCTCTCTCGTCTTCCGTGGCCTCCAACCAAGGACCCGTTCTGCTTTCCGTACCGATCGTATTCTGGGACCAGTTAGCGCTGGTCCTCTCACAAGTCTGACTTTACTCTTCGAACCTAATGACTTGACGACGATCCGGCAGACATCTAGGTCCGACACGTAGACAGCGGGATTCGATAGATTGAAGACTTGACCGAAGCTCTTCCTCTTCAATGTAGCAAGCACGAAGGCCTCGACAACATCATCGACATGTATACACGCCCCACCTTCTCCCTTAGCCACTTCAATGGTCTCTCCCTTACCCGCTTTCCGAATCGTTTCTAGTTCAGGGTCTTGATACTCGTTGTCATCAAACACAACATCGATTCTGAAGACAGTGACTGGCAGCCCGTACTCGTGGTAGAACATTAGGCAGAGTCTTTCGGTGGCAAGCTTAACGATCGCGTACCCGGGTCCCGGGCCACCCTTCCAGAGCTCAGGTCGACACATAGTCTCCTCGTCCAGAATAGGAGACTTTCTCTTCCCATAGACTGCGATGCTACTTGAGAAGAGAAGGTGCTTCACTCCAGAAGATTTTGCGGCCCCCAGAAGGTTGCAGGTTCCCCTAATATTGTCGTTGAAGAGTTCGGGTAGTGGAAGTCTTCCACGCCAGCTATGCCCGTCCCAATTAATGGCCAAATGATATACCACGTCGACGCCCCGAACAGCTCGCCTAACCAGGCTTCGATCGAACATGCCGCCACGCAAGGGGTCAACACCTAATCCAACAAACTCCAAGTTGGGATCGTCAACATGTTCGAGGCGTCCAGTCTGAACATCGAGAACTCTCACCCGATGTCCTCTTTTCAAGAGTCGACGAACTAGCCTGGAACCGATGAATCCGCTTCCACCCGTGACTAGGGCTTTCATGGCTCAGAACAGATCAGACAAGGTGCAATTTGAATTCGAATCCTTTAATGATGCTATGTACCAGCCACTCCCTGCGAAGGATTTGTGGCTGAACACATAACAGAGCTGACAGCATACTACAATGCAAGGGCTTCAGAATACGAGGAGATCTACCATAGACAGGATCCAGAGCAACAAGCAGAGCTCGCACGGATAGCCAAGCAGCTGGACAAGCTATTTCTCCGACTCGACATAATCGATGTAGCATGCGGCACCGGTTATTGGACCAACATGGTTGCCCCGGACGCCTTCCATGTCACTGGAATAGATCTATCTGAGGAAATGCTGAGCGTTGCTCGCAACGGGACAAGGAACCACAATGTCGAGTACCGTTTGGCGGATGCCTATGATCTGGGACGATGGCCGGCCAAATTCGACGGAGCTCTCGTCAACTTCTGGTTGTCGCATGTACCGAAATCAAAGCTTACAGATTTCCTATCAGGTCTGCACAGTAAGTTGTCCAGGAACAGCATAGTCTTCATGGCTGATAATGTCTATGTGCCAGGCCTCGGCGGAGAACTCTTGGAAGAGGAAGGCAGAGAAGACACGTTCAAGCTCAGAACTCTGCGGAACGGCACCACGCACAAAGTAATCAAGAACTACTACGATCGTCACTCGTTGAAGGTGCTCTTTGAACCAAGGTCAAAAGACCTTGACGTCTGGGAGGGAAGGTTCTATTGGACGATAAAGTACGCCGTTCCATAGACCACAATAGAGCTGATCAATCAAGAAGGTGGATACTAGCCTCACGGAAGGGGCGACTGAGCCGTTGTAACTCTCAATCATGTCCGAAATCTGGAATCGAGCTTAGTGATGTCGACTTAGCATGACCAACAGAGTATCTATTGAGATCCATCCTATTGAGGGTAGACACTCGGTGGCTCAGAAGTCGGAATTCATGAAGAGAGCGACGGAAGCGGTGGTGAAGATTCTAAACTGCTCTGCGGAGGAAGTCGTGGTGAGCATCATAGAGTACAGGCCTGAGAACGTGAGCAGGGCGGGGACCCCATTCACTGAGAGAGGCTGAGGATTTGCCCACCGTCACGGTTGATCTCCTCGACTCAAAGGTCACATTGAAACAGAAGCGACTATTGGCAGAATCTCTTACGGAGGTGGTGTCGGAGACTCTCGGCTACCCGAGTGAAAGAGTTACCATAGTCTTCCGAAGATCAGCAAAGAGTGACATTGCTCGTGGAGGGAGACTTGGCTAATCCAGAGCTGCAATGTCCCCGATTTCGGAGTTTCGGCACACAGTTGCTTCAACTGGCTTGAGCGTTCGATTGGAGATTCGTCGGCTCCGGTCCTCCGACTACATGACTGTAATGAGAATTGAGGAATTCATTCTAGATGAATATCGTCAATACCTGAAACGAACACGCGAAAGGGACGAAGTACCGTCAGGGATCCAACCCGCATACTTTGATTACTACGTCAGGACGAAAAGCAGTTTTGCCGCACTAGTCGACGGTGAGGTTGTCGGGTACATTCTCAGTCAGCCAGTGTCTTTCACTGATGGGGAGAAGAAAATTCTCTGGCTTGATTACGTCGCCGTCCTCCCGAAATTCCGAAGAAGAGGCATCGGAAGCTCACTGCTGTCCAAGGTGGAGAGCTGGGCTACGCAGCACGGTTGCAGTATGCTCTATACAAGTCTGAACCCCAACAACACTCCCTCCCGAGTCCTCCTCGGTCGAAAGGGCTTCGCGGTGAGGAATTGGATGAAAGCTGTGAAGGAACTCTAGAGCCCGGGTTCACTCTCGAAGGGACTGCATTGGACTTCCACTCTCAGGGGACGAATTCGCTAGAGTTCCGTTCTGCCCAGAAGGTCAACGGGACCGGGACCAGTGGTCATGAATCAACCGCCAGCGTCCTCCCTTGTTCTCCCATACGCCCGTGAACCTAATATCCGACTCGAAGTTCTCGTTGTTCTTCATCCTGTACGAGATATGTCCAGTAGCAGTAGTCAAAGCCATACCATCACCAACCACGAGCCTCAAATCGTCATTCAATGTTAGGTCGAGCTTCTCTATTGTGTCAAAAGACCTTTCAATACTCTGCCGGTACTGCTCCCAGCCAAGATGAGTCGGACCTAGGTCAAAGAAAACTAGGTCAGGTGCGTTGGAATAGAATTGTGAAGCAGCGCTGGTGTCCTTGGAATTCCATGTAGAACTCCAAGTCTCTACAAGTTCACGAGCCATCCGTTTGAGTAAAGCTACATCCTCGGATCTCTTGGACAAGTTATCTAACCCATCGCAACTGGTCCTGCTCGTTGAGTGCTTTTCCTTATGTTCACCATTATCAGAGTTTTCTGCAAATGATCATCATATGCTCACTCATGCCAACCACCGAAGGATTAGTACAAGTCTTGTAGTGCGTATCCAGCCAGGCCTTCCAAAGCTTTCTGTTCTTCGCGAGTTCATTCACCTTCTCTTCTTGACCTGAGCTCAGCCCTTCGAGCCCCACCGTTTCCAAGACACGCAAATCCTTCTGGTTTTTGAAGGTCATTCTCAGCTCCTCTGGTAGGAAAGTGTGAGTCGCAGTGAATCTGTATTGTCCAAAATAGTCGCCCACATCCCGGAACTTTTTGAAGAAAGGATAGGCGATGTGTTCATTTAGATGCTCAAGGTGCGAGACGATAGCACCTAGTCTGCCAATGACGGAGACGCAGAGGATGCCCCTTCTCTTGGTAACTCGTACGAGTTCTCGTATAGCGCGACTCCTCTCTCGCTTGGTCATTATGTGAGATAATGGTCCCAGGCAGAGTACCGAGTCGAATCTGTTGGTAGCAAACTGTGACAAGTCTTCCACTGAGCCTTTCGTTGTCTCGATCTCACCCTCGAAACCCGCACGGTTCGTCTGGCGTCTAGCGAATTCTAGGCTGGCAGAGGATATGTCCAAGAGAATGACTTTATGTTTCCTTCGGGCAAGTTCTATCGCGTACCTTCCTGGACCCCCACCCGCATCTAGAACCAGACCCTTGCCTGGGAGATACTTATCGAGAAAGTGCAGAGTGGTTTCGAGTTCTAGCCTGCAATACGGATTGGAAACAAGTCTCTTCCATTCACCTACCACATTCTTATTGTAATAACTGGTTACAGATCGCACATGAACATCATCAATCGATACTTGGTCTCCCTGGGTCTGCTAGACCCATTTCTCCAGAGTCTCTCGCCTCATCTCACGCCCATCTTCCAGGACAGGTTCACGGCGTGGACTTGGGTCCTTCAATAAGTCCTTGAGAACATTAAAGTCTGATGCAAGGACCTCTTTCAGGCTCGCGTCATATAGTGCAGCTGCCGGATGATACATCGGCAGAATTGTAACGTTTCCCTTAGTCTGAGGTTTTCCATGCGCTCTGGTGGCCGAGGATTCCTCGCCCAGCACTGTTGCTATCGCTGGGGTTCCTAGAGGGCAGACTATTCGAGGCTTGACGAGTCTGATCTGTGACATCATATATGGGTTGCATGCTTCAATCTCAGCCTTTCTTGGCGCGCGGTTGTTCGGGGGCCTGCACTTGACAATGTTCGTAATGAATACGTCAGATCTGCTTACCCCAATCGACCCCAATAGTTCTGTTAGAAGTTTGCCAGCAGCCCCTACAAAGGGTCTGCCCTGTTCATCCTCGTTCTGGCCCGGGCCCTCGCCTACGAACATTATCTTGGCGCCTATGGGACCCTCTCCCGGAACAGCATTCTTCCTGCTCTTGTGAAGATCGCACTTAGTGCATGCCATGATCTCCGAATGAACCATGGCTAGTTCGGCTAACCTGTTGTCCCCCATTTGAGATGGGCCTCACTACTTTCTTGAGATGTCTATGTCTCCAGTTGCCGTAAGGGCTCTAAAACAGTTCAGGGTAACCCATTTGCTTGGCTTCCAGAGGTCTTCAACCTCGACCAGCGCCCTTCTCTTCCTCTCTCGGGCCTCCGGCTCGCGAGACCAGTCTCCTTCTAACAGCCACTTCCCATCTGGAGAACGCTTGGATAGGATGAGGTGGACAGCGTCCCTAACCCGCTCATCGTCCCCATATCCCAGTTTTGCGAGGACCCTCAGACCGTGTAGGGCGTCGTAATAGTAGTACATTGGAAAGTGGAGGCTCGTGGCGAATGGTAGGCTGTGCTTCCAGTGATGATGGTCACTTTTGTAGACTCGGTGCATCAACAAGAACTCTGCACCCTGCTCCACGGACCGTTTCATTTTACGCGTCCACTTTGTTTGTGGAATCTCCGAATAGGCCCATAACGGCTCGATGGTAGACATGAAGCTGCTGTGCTTAACCTTCTTCTCGGGATAGTTGCAGTTCCAGCCGCCGTCAACGAGTTGGTGCTCCGGCATCCAATCGATCGCCTTCTTCACCCTCCTGTCTTGTCCATACCCGAACACGAGCAGGGTCCGGATCATGTTGCCAGTGAGGCAGGGCTCCTCCCAGCGTTTGGCGTTTTTCCCGGGGTGCCGCCTTTTCCAGCGCTCCACCTCTATAGGGCTGGGACATGTGAAGGCGCCGTTGTCCAGCTGGTGGAGGTCTAGAAATTTCTCGCAGGCGCGCTTAACGCCTTCGTCCGGGGTGAACCCCATCTCGCCCAGAAGCATCAAGGGCCAAATCGTGGATGTCCATTTGGGAGTGTAGAATGTCTCCTTTGGTGGCCAGTATCCCTCATTTGTCCGAGCCCTCAGAACCTTTCGTACCGGGGAATAGTTTCGGATTCGTGCTTTGGCCTCTAAGACTTCCTTGCTAGTAGGAGATCGTCCAAGAATGTCACGAAGAGCAAAGAATCGAATTGGAGGGTCCTCTTTCTCCAAGAGCCAGTCCAGACCCGATAATTTCATCGGCCCAACTTTGCACCTCTAGCTAATCAGGTTTTCACGGACGAGGATCCAGTCATCGTGCTGAGAATAATGCAATGCCGGAGAGGTTGAAGCTGATGCGACTATTCCGTGTACCTTAGTGCTTCGGCTGGTGGAATCCTGGCAGCACGTCTACTAGAACTCACTGTAGTGAGGACTGCTAGCCCGTAGCTGAAGCCGATGATTTCGAGAAGAGATACCCAAGGGATGACAAAGCTGACCCCCGACCCCGGGCTCGTCGCAATCGCATAGCCTAGGTCTATTCCGAGGATTATCCCGATCATTATCCCTAGGAGCGCGACGTAGCTGTTTTCGAGGAGGAAGGCCGCGAGTATCATCCTCTTTCTGAATCCTATTGCGCGAAGTACTCCTATCTCTTTCCGCCTCTCGACCACAGATCTTATCGAGATTATTCCCAGCCCCGCAATTCCGACGACCAGTCCGAGTGCGAGGAAGGCTTCGAAGATTCCGAGAAATGATTGGCCGATCTGTATGAAGTCGCTGATGAGGGGCGCTATCGCGATAGTTTGCATGCCCACGCGGGCAAAGTCTCTCTTCAGAGTATTCGAGACAGCGGTCGGGTCCGTTCCGGGTGTCACCTTGACGAATCCGAATTGTCCAGCTACTATTCCGAAGCTCTGCTGGAGGAACTGGCTGGTCCCGACTATCCCGCCGAAGAAGACGCCGTTGAGCACGCCCGCCACTGTAACTTCCTTGACGACTATTGTCTTTCCGTTGTCCGGGGACCAGTAGAGTTGGAGCAGGTCCCCTGCTGCCGGCGTCCTGGCAGCGGTCGGCGGTCCTCTATTGTTTACCAGAGATAATGACCAGACAACGTTGGTTGAATTGTCCGCGGTAACCGCGTTCCACACCTCTGCGGGGGTCTGGTAGCCTTCAGCCATCTGCACCATGCTGAACGTGTTGCCCGTGAAGAAGTTGCTCTCTCCAATAGCGCTCGGGTCACCCCCGACCGCCAACTGGGGTCCAAAGTCTATCCCAGACGTGAGGTCCCGCACGACAACTCCTGTACTGTTGAACGGAATTACCGCGGCAACCTTTCCGTTGAGGCTTGCATCATTCCCAATCTGCGCCGCCAGATTGGCCACTGGCAGTGTCGTCTGGGTTACGACATCGTATCCGCCGGAGTCCTGTTTGATCAAGTCGTTGAGTGCTGCTCCCTGTTCTGCGGTGAGGAATGCGATGGTCGTGACAGAGAGCAGGACCAGGGCGAACATGGCCACCGTGGCGCCGGTTCTGAACCGCTTGTTTCCGGGATAGGAGAGTGCGGTCTTGAAGATGACCGTGAGCCTCTTCCTTCTCCGGTAGAAGACCCGGAGCATTCTGAGGATTACATCGGTGTTGTATAGGGCCAGGAGGATGGCGCCCGCGACCATGAACATCCCGCCGACGATAAGGATCTCCGGCCCGAAAGTGTAGTTCTGGATGATACTGCTGTTGAATGAGAAGCTGGGAACACCCCACTGGACAAGTAATGCTATACCTGTCAGCGTGAAAGCGTAACGGTTCAAGAGGAACCTGGCCAGTATTAGGCCAGCGCTGAAGATCACTAGACTGGGTCCTACGAGTGCTTCGATCGCTGACTTGGCCGCATAGGAGGCTTCGAAGAGGGCGACGCCAATTATCGCCAGAGAGATACCGAGGAATAGCAGCCGTGTGTAGGTTCTGACCCCTCTAGGAGGTTCTGGGATGTCTCTGACTGCTCTGATAATGTTGAGTTTGCTCACACGCCAAGACGTCAGGAGGATGGTAAGGTAGGTGATGAAGAGACCCTCTGCGAAAGCAGTGAAGAGACTTGCTGGAGTGAATGTGAAGCTGTCGAGAACCTGGGCCAGGCTCACCGGGAAGAAGCCGCTGATTATCTTTCCAAACGCGTATAGTATTCCATATGCTATGCCGATCCCGACAAGGACTCCGACCAGAGACGCTCCGGCCGCATAGAGCGTTCCTTCGAAGAGAAACAACTTTGTCAACTGGCCTCTCTTCATGCCCACGGCGCGGGCCATTCCCATCTCCGATTTCCGTTCTTCAGCAAGCATGATGAACATGTTAATGATCAACACCACACCAGCCAGTATTGTGATGGTGCTGAGAACGGAGAACAGGTTCGACAGACTCTGAGCCCCTGTTGTCGCGTTGTTGACCGCAACCATCTTCGCCCCGTAGGCGCAGAGGAATGTGGTCGAATTTCCTGGCACATCTGCGCTGGTCTTGCATGCGAACTCCTGCGGAGTTTGTTGAAGGATGTTGAGGGTCTGGTTAGCAACCAGTCCAACCGTCGATGTGTATTGGATAGAGCCTCGGAGTCCGCCAGTGTTCGTTATCGCGATGTAGTTCGCGGACCCGAGACGAGAGGTGAGTACCTGTGCTGTATTGATTGTCACGAAGAGGTTGTCTCCTTGAGAGAAGTCTCCTCTCGCATCTGAGACTGCGATACCATAGACGCTAACCGACACAGTCAGATTCTGGCTAGTAGGTGAGAATATTGTTAGTCGATCGCCGATGGTCGCGTTTAGGTCTCTTGCAGCCCTGTCGTTGACGATTGCTTGGTTGTCATTTAGACTAGATGGGATTATGGACCCGTCGCTGGCATGAAAGTCGCCTAGCGCTTGCGAGGCATTGCCATATGTTCCGATTAGCGTGACCCCTGATTGGATGATGCTTTTGGTGGTATCATTCACGGTGACGGCGCTGAGTATTTCCGGAGTTACTCCTCGCATGTAGGGGCCCGCGGTCGAGCTTGAGGAGAGGCTCTGGTAGAGGCCATGAGCAAGGCTGAGATTGAAGAACTGGTAGGCTCCCGTGGCGCTCTGCGTGTAGACGACCTCGTCGGCGTAGCCGTAACCATTGTAGGCGCCGCGGGTGAACAGGTTGCTGAGAGTGTCTCCCGTCACGAGAGAGCCTGATATCATTGCTGTGCCGATCATGAGTCCTGCAATAACAATGGCCATGTTGGTCTTTCTGCGGGTGAAGTTTCTGAGGCTCATCTTGACCGTGATTCTGTCTCTCGCCATCATTCCGAGCGTGATGAGGAGGAGGACTCCGACACCGTAGGCCTCGAGACTTGTCAACGAGCCGCCGGAGAGCGGGCCGATGAGCGTGATCCAGAGGATTAGTGCAACGAATCCCGCGATCAGCGGCGAGAGTGACCTCAATCGAAGAGATAGACGTCCCAACCTTGCCGTGGGCTTCGCAGTCGAAGCCTTGTAGGCGAGGAAGGCGCAGCCTGAGGCGACAAGGACAAGGCCAATTATCTGCTCGTAGAGTAGTGAGCTGTTGTTCGAGACGTATTGTCGCAGGTAGATGTTGTTCTGATAATCTAGAAAGAGGGCTAGAAGTTCTCCGAGCGCGATGATCAGAAGAAGAACTGTCAGACCCACGAGGATGGATCTCGAACGAGACGCGCTCAGACGCACAGCCTCTCCAAGCTAACTAGCTGTTATCGTCGGTTTGACTTCGCTTTCGATCTGGCCGTTCCGCATGCGAATAATTCGGTCTGTCTGCTGAGCGATCTGAGTATCATGACTGACCAAGACCAGGGTCAACCCGTACTGCTGGTTCAGGCTGCGTAGAAGCTTGATGATCTCCTGAGAATTCTCCGAGTCCAAATTTCCGGTCGGCTCATCAGCCCACACAATAGCCGGCTTGTTCACCAACGCCCGCGCGATAGTAACCCGTTGCTGCTGTCCACCGCTGAGCTCCATCGGCTTATGCGACCTCCATTCGCCCAGGCCGACCATCTTCAGCACGTCCAAGCTTGTAGCGTGAGCCTCCGACTCGGAGACCCCTGCCAAGAGTAATGGGAGTTCAACGTTCTCTTGCGCGGTGAGAACCGGGAGCAGGTTGTAGGCTTGAAAGATGAAACCCATCCTCTTAGCCCGAAAATCGGATTTCTGATCATCAGACATCTTGGCCAGGTCCACGCCCTCGACCGTCACCTTGCCTTTTGAGAGGTCGTCGAGCCCTGAGAAGCAGTTGAGCAGGGTCGTCTTGCCGCAGCCCGAGGGACCCATGACCGCTATCATCTCGCCCCGCTTGACCCCCATGTTGACGCCCCTCAGCGCTTCAACTCTGACGGAGCCTGTCTGGTAGACCTTCCAGGCATTCTCCACCTCGACAATGAAAGGGCTAGGTGTTGGGCTTGCCATTTTGTCGCGGAGGAAGCGGGCGAAAAGCCCAGTTTATTATGATTGCGAAATTCTCTCCCGAGTCTTCGACCGTCCGTCGAATGGCCGTCCGCGGAAAAGCTCTAACTCTCTCCGATTCGGAGTGTAAAGTAATGTCAGCATCGGTCGAGCAGCGTGCCTCCCAACAACAGGTCTATCCTGAACCAACCGTTGGTGCATTGATTGTGAACCCAGAAGGGAAGATACTACTAGCCAAGTCGCACAAATGGTTCAACAAGTACACACTCCCAGGCGGACACATTGAAGTCGGGGAGACTATGAAGGAGGCTGTGAAGCGCGAGGTCAAGGAGGAGGTCGGGCTCGACGTGGAGGTTGTCGAGTTCCTCCTTATGCAGGAGGCGATCTTCGCTCAGGAGTTTTGGAAGAAGAAGCATTTCATCTTCTTCGACTTTCTCTGTAAGGTCGGAGACCAGGAGGTCAAGCTCGACCGTGACGAACTCCAAGACTACGTCTGGGTGTACCCCGGCGCCGCGTTCAACCGCGATCTTGATTCTTTCACCTGGAAGACCCTTGCGAAATATCTTCAGAGAAGCTGATCTACTCGATCAGTTGAAATAGGTCAGGGGTCTCTCGAAGAAGATAGTCTGCTCGATTGTGGAGACCCAGTCAAGAAATGAGTAGCAATATATGCTTCAAGTTGCACTTTGATTGACTGACGGTCCTTGCCGAGTCGCACTCGGTTCCGGACACTGCTTCTGATTCTATTGTTCTCTCTAAACTTCATCGGTATTCTTTCCTCTCCAGTTCACTCCCAAAGCTCTTCAGCAAGACTCGTCCGGCATTTTAGCGACATTCTCTCCTGCGGAAGAGACAACCAGGGAAAGGGAATCTTGCTATGCTTCTCCGCGAGCACCGACTTGTACGATCTGTCGGAACACGTTAGCACCCCCCAGGGCTACTACACCATCTATGCGATCCTACTGACTCTTCGCACTGAGAACTTGACTCTTCACACTTATGCTACTGAGGACTACGTGAACCTGGTTTTTCCTGGCTATGAATCACTTGACAAATGGATTCCTGCAGGTTGCATGAGCGGTTCCTCTATTCCACTAGAGGTGGATCCCTTTTCAGGGGAGGTCTCTCTTTACGTGAACACGGTAAACGCTTGTGTCCCGGCACCAGTGGACCTAGGAACATTCAACACTTCTGTCAACTGGCATGAGTGCGCGTCGGACATTCACTGTCCTTATGATGCTATCTTCAACGACTACACTCAGTTCGCAGCTGAGGTAGGCGTTCCTGAAAATCGCACAGTCACATTCTCGTTCTCTGCAACAGTGACATTAGGCGAACCTACCGCATGCTGCTTGAACGATCTACTGGCAACTAGCAAGGTCAGCTGGTCCCAGGAGAGTGGACCCGAATCCACCGCCGCGCAGCCTCCTCCAACCCAGTGGCAGAAATTCTGGCCGCTTATCATATTCGGTCTCGCGGGGGTTGCGGTTGCAACTCCAACAGTATTCGTCAGAATACCAGCATACATGAGGTCTCATCGGAAGATCACAGCGAGGCCCCTCGGGATTCAAGCGCTATCGGCTCTATTCATGGCCGTAGGAGTCGCTATGACACTTGGAGCGGCTCGTATGCTTCTTCCCTCCCTCTCTATACTCACACTGACAAGTATAACCATCGAGGGGCATCCTTGGTGGACTCTTGCGCTGGGAATCTTCAGCCTGTCTACCGGAGTCGGTTCTTGGAACGGACGCGAATGGGCCCGGGAATTCGGCATCTTGGCAAACATTATCGTCATAATTGCGAGTGTTTTCCTTGCGCTATTTTCAGGGCCTCTGGCGCTTCTATTCCTTGGCTCGATCGTCCTGGCTCTCTACCTGATCAGCTACATGTCCAAACCACGGATCAAGGATTTCTTCGGTTACCCACAGAATGACTCTGGTACAACCGAGGATCCTAATACAGGATCAGAGAACTCGACCTGAGATCCATTCTTAAGTCGGAACTCCATCACCACGGCAAGCGTTAGTGCCTCGACAATTTCAGGTGAGAGATCAACAATGCTCAGGGGGAAACGCATCCTTCTTAGAGCTCTTGAGAGGGAGGATCTGAAATTGATTCACAAGTGGCAGAATGATGAGGAGGTCATGCGGCTGGCAAGGTCTCAGCCTGATCATGCGATCTCTATGGAGGCATTGGCCGCTGAGCTTGAGAAGAACCTGAAGGGCGAGGACGCGACAACGCGGAGGTTTGGCATTGAGGAAAAATCGAGTGAGAAACTGATCGGATGGTGTTCAATATCCTACAGCAGTTGGGCGAAGAGGTATACGAGCGCTGACATTGGACTGGCAATAGGAGAGAAAGACCGCTGGCGAAAGGGATACGGGACTGAAATAGTCGGTCTCCTCTTGAAAGAGGCCTTCGAACAGTTGAACCTTCATCGGGCAGGCTGGTGGACGTATGCTGAGAACAAGGCGAGCATAGCCCTCGCAGAGAAGATGGGATTCAAGGAGGAAGGGAGATTGCGAGAGAACGTCTTCTTCGACAACTCGTTCCACGACACCGTGGTCCTGGGTCTCCTCAAGAACGAGTACGACCGCTCTCAGAAAGGGAGATAGAACCGTTTCTGTCTCTTCGGTAGAACCGAGAAAAGCTCGAGTATATACAGCAAGTTCTTCGGCTCCAGCGCCTGCCTTCCTAACCTGTGATTTCAGAACCCACTTTCGACAGCGTCCGACTCACGACTCCGCGTCTTGTCTTGAGAGAGATTGAGGAGTCAGACACAGGTTCACTCCATAGTTACTGGTCCGACCCGGAGGTTACGCGGTACATGCCGAATGGAGTCGTGAGTGAGAAGGGCATTAGGGATCTAGTGCAGAAGGCTCTCGCGGGGCGAGGCTCCAGACCGCGCAGGTATTTCCGGCTCGCGGTAACTCGGAAAGAAGGCGGAATGCTCGTGGGAGACAGTGTATGTCGTGTCACGGACCCGGAGAGTAGAGAGGATCTTGCGAGGATCATCGGGCAGGCATACATTGGATACTTTCTCAGCAGAGGGTCTTGGGGCAAGGGGTACGCTACTGAGGTTGGCAGAGCCCTCCTCTCATTCGGCTTTGACCAATTGAAGCTCCTCAGAATCTGGGCTTGGTGCGACACTGAGAACTCTGCTTCCGTTCGTGTCCTTGAGAAGCTCGGCATGAGACGGGAAGCTCACTTTCGGAAGAGCGTGATGGTTCAAGGTGGTTGGCGGGATTGCTTCGTCTATGGCATCCTCCGGGACGAATGGGACCTATAGCAAAGATCTAGGTGATCCGCTGGCCTATTTTCCTCGGAAGTATTGGGATTCTGGAGCTGACAGGTGGGACGAGACGGTCGCAAACAAGAGTTTTCCACACTACTTCTATTACTACGAAGCCGACCTATACATCAATGATCTTCTCGAAAATTCGAGATTGTCCCTAGAACTTGGAGCAGGAACATGCGGATCAACAATCAGTCATGCATCACCCGATAAGAAAATCATAGCCACAGATTACTCGCCCAAAATGCTCCAACTCGGGAGGGAGAGACTAAGGGTTGCTAGGCTGCTAGGCCAGGTCGACTTGGTAGTGGCGGATCAATGTCATCTTCCTTTTCGAGACGATTGTTTCGACTCCGTCTTCAGTCGAGGCGTCGCTCTTTCGTATGCAACGGACCCTCAGAGGTTCTTGAAAGAAGCTAACCGTGTCCTCGAGAGGAACGGTCGATTGGGCATCGATTTCATGAACGCACTGGTAGCTCGAAAGACTAAACGGAAGATCCATCGGGTCGATCGCATCAATGGAGCCTTCTACTATGTTGAGATGTTTAATGAAGACGGTAAACAGAAACGGATAGGCTACAGGCTTCCAGACGATCTAAAGCCTCCTGACGAGTCACTGAGGGGCCCATTCTTCGGAGGATATGAGTCGAAGCTTGAGTCGCTGAAGCTCGAGTCTCTCCCAAGGGAGGAATGGTGGGCAGTGTTCTATACTCCCACCGAAGCAAAGGGGTTGGCCCGAGACGCCGGTTTCAAGGGCATCAAGCTATACCCTCTCGGATGCTTCACGAGAGGCCTACAGAAACAGTCTCTGGTAGCATTTCTGCAAGAGAACAGAGATTCACTGTCGAGGTTGCAGAAGGAAATGGCAGGGATCTTCAAGATGGATTCCGCAGTCCACATCTTCATGACTGCAGAGAAGCCCTGATCCAAGTCGGAACCATCATCGGATTTGGAGTGATCTCTCTTCTATTTTTGTACGGTTGAGGTTGCTAAGAACATTGTGACGGGATGACCATAGAATCTGCCCTGCCCAAGATTATGCTCGTACAGTTCCTCTCTCAAACCAGTCTTCTCTAAGTGTGATTGAATTTGTTTTCTCTCAAAACCAGCGTGAAGATCCGGTGGTGATCCGAGAATTCTCCAGGGATGACCGAGCCGCCATTTGAGGTTGGACATCTTCAACCACGTCACTGGAAACTGGGAGAAATCGACGATGACAATCTTTCCACCGTTGTTGCACACTCTCTTCGCCTCTAGGAGGGCCTGGACATCTTTCACTTCATGCAAGGCTCCCTTGAACAAGATGATGTTTGCAGAATCTTCCGGAAGAGGAAGGCGTACTGCGTCTCCGACGGATAGACGAACATTCGCGACGTTGATTTCTCTTTCAGCCTTCTTCACGAGGGTCTCCGAGTGTTCGATCCCAAATACGAGTCCAGTTTCGCCTACGATACTCGACAGGGTGAGTAGCTCCTTGTTGCTACCGAAACCAACGTCGACGATCCTAGAGCCTTTGGCGATATGCAGCCGATCCAAGAAATTGTCCGAATGCTCATCGACTTTATGGGTATTCCAAAGCTCTCACCTTCGGTTCTCGACTAGAGAAATTGATGACGAGGTCCCGAAGTCTCTGATGCTGATTCCATCCGCGGATTCTTATTTCGATCTGCTTCAAGTGGTAATCCTTCGGTGTGATCTTGAGATAGCCGCCTATCCCAACCGATCTCAATGGGTTGCGGCCCTTTCCCGGACTCTTCATCAACAATTCTTCAATATGGCTTCTTCTAACTTCGAAGTCTCTTCTCCTTTCTAGCAGCTTCGACGGATCCAACCCCTTACGGGACAAGATATTCTCGGAAATTCTGTTCGTTAGAATTGTTATCGGCCAGTTTGCGAGATGGAGTACTAGTGGTAGAAGAAGGGCCAGGAGTGCTGTTCCGGATAGCGTTTCGAGGATAACTACGAGATAGAGAGCGCCGATGGCTGCAACGAAGGGAGTTTTCAAAATAAGGGCGACACGTCGCATTCGGAAGCCTATGATTCGCCGGTCGGTGAAGCAGATGCCATAGCCTGAAAACCGGCCACGCGCGAAGAAGGTGCTTGTTATCGCTCCGAGAAAGAGTTCTCCGAACTCGAGCCCTTCAATCGGCTCCCGCCATTCGAGACCAGACAAGCTGTCCTGTAAAATGTTCACAGTTTGAGACTCCGAAGCTTGTGGATCTACGCTGGCTGAATCCAGGCCATATTCCTCCCGGTTAGGAACGGATCGTCTCCGGGGTTTGCGGGTTTACGATGAGTCTAGACCGAAAATTTCCCGCAGTGCAACCTTGTAAGAGATTGAGGGCTTGCCACCGTAAGTTCCTCAAGAACCATGAGCGGTGGAAGAGTGTGGGGCTTGGATTGTCAAAGACTGTCTACTTTTTCCAGAGGCTCCGTGGGAGCTGGGGCATCAGGTTGCCTGGGCTCGGGTACTTGTTGACGGCGGCGACGGGATGATAACCAGGAGGATCGTATCTGCCGTAGTATATTGCAAGTGCAAAGGCCCATAGACGATCATCATGGGTCCCTGCCGGATGTGAATACTTCAGCTTACCAGTTTCTTGTAGCTCGAAACGTTCCACATTCAACTCGTTCATGAACTCTCTATCATAAGGGATGTGGACGAGTCCGTCTTCCATACAGTGCTTCAGAAACGTCATGATATCCTGTTTCGTCGGCTGGGAAAGGTTGATGCCTCGTGCGTTCTTCAGTCCCGAGTTGTTGACCATCGACATGAACGTTTCTCCTACACCTGTCTGGTCGATCATTATTCGACGTAGGTCCCGAAGATTCTCGTTGAGAAGCTTGAGATATCCGACGACGGACCCGTACTCTGTTCCCAGCTCGAACTGCTTCAAAAGGACTAGGTCGAATTCTTTATCGCGTTTTTTCACGACCGCTACTGCTGAGTGGTCCTGTTTCTGTCCCAGGTCCACTCCTGCAACGAAGAATTTAGGAGCCTGTGAGGATGGTTCCTTCTGGGATGTACTCAAGGTTCTGATCCACACATCGAGTGATTAGGGCCATGCTGAGCCAGCTGTCTGCATCATCGGCGAACTCTGCTTCCATCTCTCTCCTCCACCTCCACGGATCAGCGGCGAACTGTCGTTTGAGCTTCTCAAGAATCTCCAGCTTGAGCGGCCCATTTGGTTCAAGCGCATCCAAGTAGCTCACATGGTGTCTTGAAAAATCGCCGAAAATGACATCGTCTGTGCACATTGCATAGAACATGCTCTCGCGCGATCCAGGGGTGCTCGTTGCGAGAAATCTGCCGTTTGTGGTCATCATGGAGAAGATCGCTGCCTCGTAGAGTTCCTTGTCATCCTTGATGTACGAGAATTCGTCTACATAGAGCAGATTGACGCCAGGTTCTCCCCGGATTGTTTCTGGACTGTTCTGGAATGCTTGGATTCTACTTCCGTTGTAGAACTCTATCTTCGTCTTGAAAGGTTTCAAGGCCACGTATTTTGGAAGTCTGGGAAGAAATCCGGTAATCTTACGGATGATGATCTTGGATTGGCGCACAGAAGGCGCCAAGACCAACACGTTGAACCATCGGTTTCGTAGACATGACCAGAGGAGGAGAACGGCTACGCAGTGGGTCTTTCCTGACTGGCGGGACCAGCGCGCAACGATGAACTGTGCAGGGTCTCGCAAAAGTTTCTCCTGGTACACAGTTGGCTTGAACCCGAGATACTGGATGCAGAACTCGACCGGGTCCTCAGGCCACTCCCTACTTCGGCCTCGAGCAGCTTTGACCCGTTCAAGTTTGTCATCCAGCCGTCGGAGTCGTCCTTTGAAGCTCATCCAAAGCCATCTCCATCTGGTCCATCTTCTCCTTCACACCCTGCAAGTCCAAGTTCTTGAGAACGCCATCAAGAACCTGAGCGAGATACCCCATCAGCTGGTACCACCGTTCCTTCGGCGAGATTCCGCCTCCTCCAGTTCTGGTCCTCTTCCCTGAGGCCTTTGCGAGACGGTCAACTTCCTCGATGGCCTCGACGAGTTTTGTCACGACCCGAGACCTAACTTCTGGCGCGACGCTTCTTTGGGTCACCCTTCGACGTCTGAATAGGGGAGCCTGTATCGATGCTGGAGTAAACAGTTCTCGCCGGGCATTGGCAAGGAGTCGGTGTAGGTGCCGAAGGTCAGGATTCTTGGTCAAAATAGACTAGCTGGGACCCTGAACGTCACGTCTTCCTATTGAGGAAGAGAGAGCACCGAACTGTTCAGTTGAGAAGTTTCAGCGTGGAAATGATCGACTTTCTAAGGAATCCAACAGACAGACTATCTCCATGGTGCCGGAGGAACAGAGTTTTCTAGGTGCCACTAGGACCCTTCGACCCAGCCCTTGATATTCTATGAACTCTGGGCCGCTGAAGATCTGGTTTGTTTCCCAACATAGCGTGGAAAGATCTTGGTCCAAGTTAGGTCGATCGCAGAAACAACAACTCCGGCAATCGCCAGCCAGAACAGGAAATCCAGGCCAACCAACACGGGGTCGTAGGAGTAGCCGCACCCGTTGAACGGATTGGGTCGCTCACAGGGTAGGTTAGGATAGCTGTAGTGAAGGGGATATCCATCTGATGCTCCCCAAGGCTCCCTGGTTGCGGAAGCACTGATGAGGAGCAGAAAAAACCCTTGCAATAGGGAAAGAACAAGAGCCTTGGAAAGGCGTCTCATACAATATCAGATGGGAAGTCCCAAATTATAGGCACTCCGGTTCGCTCGGTTCAAAATAGGAGTAGTTCGTCGATTCAAGAGAGTGAGGCAGGTCGAGTCGGTCGAAAAAGGAAGCTGCTCACTTTTTTCCATGGTGCTCGGTCGAACTTTGAACCACATGTAAGTTCCGACAGCGAGTAAGCCTATCCCGATGAAAAGGCTGCTGGACCCTAACGTTCTTTCAAGCATCCAAGCATTGTAGCTACTTTGACAGGCGAGCCCGCCGAAGCATATGTACACGCTTGCCGTTACTGCCCAATAGAGTCCGATGATTGTAAGAAGAATACCTCCGACCAGCAAAATCGGAGCCATCCGCTAGAGTAGGTTTTGTCCTGCTCGAACAAATATCTCTATCCAAACGGAGACCGTTTGACATAGGCCTTTCTCGCATCAACTCCATTCACTTGATAGTTAGCGTGTGGACCACCTTGTACCAATCGCGGTTTTGTCCGCCCCCCGAAACTCTACACAACGAGACGGTTCGTGCTTGCATAGTGAATTGTTTGTAACACCAATCTACAGTCGCACAATGTGTAAAGTGCGACCGGACCACGGTACAACTGGACGAAAGTTGTCCAACCCCAAGGTCAAGCGGAAGGGCCAAGTAACGATCCCGCTTGAGCTGAGGGAGAGATTCAAGATCAAGGAAGGGTCAGTGCTCGAAGTGGAGGCGCGGGAGCAGGGAATCCTACTGAAGCCTGCGGCTCCCTTGGAGGCTGGAGCGGTAGTGGGAGAAGAGGCTTTCAAGAAGATTCTGCGGGATTTAGAGAGCCTTAGAAAGAAGTGGCGTTGACAGCGGTAGCGGACACCCGCCTCCTACTCACACTTCAGTTTCCGTCCAGCAGGGAGATAGGTAAGCGCGTTGAGGAGGCTATTAGCCGTGAGCTGGCCGGTCGCCTTCTTGCACCATCGATAGTGTTGACGGAATTCGTGCAGATCGCAGGCGCAAGGATTGGAGAATCTCCAGCGCTCTTGAGACTGAACCTCCTCAAGGAGAGAGGTATGAGAGTGATTCCGCTCGGCGAAGAGTTGGCACTCGCCGCCGTTAGGCTATTGTTATCACATCCAGACGTCCCTATCGCAGACGCACTCATTGCATCTCTCGTGAAGATAGGGGAAGCAGAGTACGTCATCACCGACGACCCACACTATCAGGACATGAAAGTTCGGACCAAGTGGGTCTGACGTGCCCCCACCCGCCGCGAAGGTGCCTGTGACCAGCCTCTACTCGGGGCAGGTCCTCTCCCCACCCTCCGGCAGAGAACCGGCAGCCGGTTATCCGATGATATCCATTTACAGCGCCCGCACGTATTTATCGGCCCTTCTTGTGTAAGGTGGCGTGAGTGTTTCTGACAATACCCCAGGATATCAGGAATTGACACGGAAAGTAAGCGGATGAGACAGGGACTGGCGAAGCTCGCTAAGGGCAGGTGGTTCCTACCATCTTTCTTGATGCTAGTCTCCCTTTCGCTTGTCGTGTACGCGGTCGCGATCTCTATTCCAGTCTCGGACAGCATAACTATCACTACGGGAGCAGACATTCAGATCATCTATCAGCCCATGCCCTTCGCGGACACTTCTTGTCCCACGACCGGTTACACAACTAGTCCAGTAGGAATCTCGCTCAGCGAGCCCGCAGGTGGCTCAACCTTTGCATACCTATGCATCAACAACATAGGGACAGGCAGCGATACCCCTACCATCTCAATAACCGGGGTAAACTCAGCCAGCTGCGGCTTGGATGGAACGAGCCCGTGCTTCTCCGTGTCTCCAGCAACTCTACCGACCATTCCTTCTCACGGGTTTAGCTCTCCCATCACCCTCACAATCTCGAACTTCTACACAACCGCACAATCCTCGCCCATAGCATTCACCATAACGATTACCTGACCATGCCAGCCTTTGCAGTTCTACCTGCCCTAGGAATTTCTCTACTCATCCTCAGCGCCTTGGGAGTTACGCAGCTGGCTGTCTCGAACAACATGACCATATTCAGCCTCCAGGGCAACCCCCACTTCGACTATGTCCTCACCATTATTCTTGAGAACCAGGGACTGAACGATACCTACGGCGCGCACTGTAACGGAAACTGCACGTACATCACGGAGCTAGCGAACGCGTACGGCCTGTCCCAAAACTATTCGGACATTGGTCACACAAGCCTACCCAACTATCTCGCCCTGACCAGCGGAGGCAACTATGACACGCCCCCTTTTGATCGGGACTGTTTTCCCCAGAAGGAGGCTGGATGCTACGTTTCAGCCCGTAATATTGTAGACACTATCGAGGCTTCCGGCAGGACTTGGAAGGCCTACATTGAGGACTATCCGACTGGAGGCTGCTCGCTAACTCGTACATCAATCTACTATGTGAACGCGCACAACCCCTTCGTCTACTACAACGACATTTACAATAACGCGACCAGGTGCAGCAGAATAGTCAACGCGAACCCTGGAGGAACCGGATACCTCGCTCTTCCAACCCAGCTCCTCTCCGATCTCAACTCGACCTCCACCGCTTCCAACTACATGTGGCTGACCCCTAACCTCTGCAATGATGGGCACGATGGTTGTCTGCCGCTAAACCAGACAGTCTCCCAGCAGAACCAGTACCTGTCACTGCTGGTCCCGAAGATTCTCAACAGCACCCTCTTCAAGACCCAGAAGGCAGCCCTCTTCATCACCTGGGACGAGACCGCGACCAAGGTGAACAACATCGTGACGACCATCTGGGCAGGACCCACCGTAAAGCTCGGCTACAAGTCACCCGTCCCCTACAGCCACTATGCTGGAGCAAGAACAATAGAGCAAGAATGGAATCTTCCACCCCTCACCCCGCACGATTCTGCCGTCGTCCCATTGACCGAATTCTTCAGCCCACCCTCATCCAGCCCAGCCGCAGTAGGCTGAGAAAGCCGCCATAAACCGGCGTAGACAGATCCCAAGAACCCTAAAACCCGATCCGCCACCCCAAGACCACCACCAGATGCTCGTTCGCCTTGCGGCTCCTGCTCGTTTCCAGCCCCCGAAAAAACCGCCCTAGACCAGCAAAACAGCCCCGAAACATGAAACAAAGCCCAGATCGGAACAATCGACTCTAGGACCCCCCTCCCCCCGGGGGGGCCTCGTGAAATCTCTGGCGACGGTCCAATCACTTGAGTGTCTGGTTGACCTCTTTGATCGCGCCTTCCAGAATATCCAGGCCAGCGTCAACGAGGTCCCGGGTTATGATCAAAGGCGGCACAATCCGCAGAGTCGAATGGCCCGCGGTAATAATGGCCAATCCTCTCCGGAACGATTTCATCATGATATCATGCGCCTCCCTGTCAGCAAACTCCTTCGTCTTAGGGTCCTTCACGATCTCCGCCCCGATCATCAAGCCCTTCCCGCGGACATCGCCGATGATCGGATACTTCTCCTGCATCTCCCTCAAACGCTTCATCATATACGAGCCCTGCTTCGTCGCATTCTCCAGCAAGTGCTCATCCCGGATCACGTTGATGACCTGTAACGCGGCCGCGCACGAGACCGGATTCCCGCCGAACGTGTTAGCGTGAGACCCACCCTCCCAGTCCATCAACTCCTTCCTCGCAACGGTCGCGCCGATCGGAAGACCAGAAGCCAACGCCTTCGACGTACAGACGACATCCGGCTCCACACCCCAGTGCTCAATCCCAAACCAGCGCCCCGTCCGGCCCATACCCGACTGGACCTCATCATCCACCATCATAATCCCATTCTTGTCCAGCAACTTCTTCAGCCGCACAAAATAATCGTCGGGCGGGACAACATAGCCCCCCTCGCCCTGGACCGGCTCGACAAACATCGCCGCCACATCCTCGGGAGGCAGATACTTGTCCAAGACCTGTTCCTGGATGAAGTCGACACAGTACATGCCACACTCCGGATAACTGAGCTTGAACGGACAACGGTAACAGTCGGCAAACGGCACGTGAGTATCGCCCGGGACCATCGGGAAGAAGTGCCTCCTCTGGTACGGCTTACTAGCCGTCAGACTCAACGCGCCCAGCGTCCGGCCATGAAACGCGCCGATGAAGGAGAGGAACGCGTGCTTCCTCGTATGCCACTTCGCCAGCTTCATCGCCGCCTCTATCGCCTCCGTCCCACTGTTGCTGAGGAAGACCTTCTTCCCGAAACTCCCCGGCGTAATCTTGGCCAGTTCCTCAGACAACTGGACAACCTTCTCGTAGTAGAAATCCGTCCAAGAATAATGGATCAATTTCTCCGCCTGCTCCTTGATCGCGGAGACAACCCGCGGATGCGAGTGACCGACCGCGAGACAGACGAGTCCAGAGTTGAAATCGATAAACTCGTTCCCATCAACATCCCGGACGATACTCCCATGCCCGCTCTCAGCAACCAGCGGATAGAATCTGACCAGCGATTGGGAGATGATCGACTCATCCTCTTTGACTAGGGCGCGAGCCTTCGGACCCGGCGGAGTCACAACAATCTTGGGATACTGATGCTTCTCAGTCTGCAAATCTGGATCGCGGCCAGTCCTAACAGTCTACTACTAATAATATCGCTCGAACCGCCCCGACGACTTGGCGGTCAGTTCCCGAGCATAATCTCGATCATGGAGAGACTCGCGATCGAACCATCATCCCTCTTGATCTCCTCCGTCCCGATGTCGACGGAATGCACCTTGATATTCTTCATGAAAGCCCTCTTCAGCATGTCAACTGTCTCCACAGCCTTCGTAATGGACTGGCCCCTCCCCCGCACCATCACCTCCCCAACCCCGTTATTGAGAAGAGTCATGCAAGCGACGACATAGTTCATTATAGGCTTCTTCCCAATCCGAACAATGTTAGGCTCCTCTTCCACTCCATCCTCGAAACCGTCTCCAACCTCAACAGCAATGTCAGACATGGCGAGCCCGTAAAGGAACGTGAATGGGCCTATCTACAAGATTAACCTTGCCAAACCTTGGCGAGAAGAGTATCGCCCGGCTTATCCCACTCGAACGGCACACCACAATCCATACGTCATGTTCTAGCAACTCTCCGACTTCAATACGGGTCTTTAAAGGAACGACCCGGTCAGCGGTGAGTCCAACGATCCTCCGAGCCAGGTCACACTCACATGGCCTCATCATCACCCACAGTCTTTCACATGCTCGAGCGGCTCGTAGGCAAGAGGGTCTTGGCAGTCATCAATCGCGACTTCGGCTACGAGGGCCACCTCGCCGTCGTGTCACACGAGCCCCCGGGAATCTGGCTCACAGAATCAGAGGCAGTCATTCTCCGTTCGACAGTGGTCAGTCCGATTCCACAGGTGGTAAATAGAGAGTCGAGGGGAGAGACGTTCCTCCATCTGGACGCGGTTCAGCGCCTAGAGACCATACCCGAGGGAAAGGCCAATGCGAGAAAATAGAGTGGAGTGGCATGACGGACTCTTCATCAACACACCAGACCTCTGCCTCGTTCTCGATCCTTCAACCACTCGGAGAATCCCAAAGAGAGCCCGGGTGCTGGTCTCACACGCCCACGGCGATCACACGGGCGGGTTCCGGTACAAAGGGCTCAAACAGTCCACTCAAGAGACCAGAGACATCCACCACGCTCTGCGCTACCATCAAGTCGCAAATTTCCATCCTCTCAAGATTAACGAGAAGTTCGTGATCGACGACTCGGAGGTCAAGGCTCTCGACGCCGGGCACATGCTGGGATCAACACAGTTCCTAGTCGACACTCCAGACTCGTCAATCCTCTACACGGGCGACATTAACTGTATCGACACTCTCACGACGAAGGCTGCGGAGCCAGCGCGCTGCGATCTCCTAGTCATGGAGGCGACCTATGGGTCTCCCCACTACCGTTTTCCGCCTCGCGAGACCGTCTATGCGCAGATGGTCGAGTGGGCGGTTGACACGATCAAGCAGGGTAGGATTCCATGCTTGCATGTCTACGCGGCGGGCAAGGCTCAAGAAGTCGTGCGTCTCTTCAACATGTACACGCATCTCCCGGTTATAGTCAATCCAAGACTTGACGGGGTGAACGAGGCACATCGCAGGAGTGGCATAGCCCTGGACTGGTTCTCCGCGTCTTCTCGTGACGGGAAGAATATTCTCGACAAGGACCCGTGCGTCTACATCACGACGCCCGGTGACCGGTCTCACATCGGCCGGAGGATGTCGCGGGCCTATGCTACTGGCTGGGCGCTTTCTCTCGGTGGCGAAGTGACTGCTTTCCCGTTGAGTAGCCACGCAGACTTTGACCAGCTGGTGTCCTTTGTTGAGGCTTGTGATCCGGACCGGCTCTACATCTTCACCGGATTTGCTGAGGATTTTAGGCGTGCGATTCGGAGGAGGCTCGGGCGTGAAGCTAGTTCCGTTTCATCCTTTGTTCAGCGAACTCTTGTCGAGGATTACTGAGCCGGATGTTCGCCTATCTGACCGGGAGTATGAAGTAGAAGATCAGTGCGAAGGCTACGAGTCCTATACCTGATATTACTACCAGCTGGGGGCTGAGCTTCACACCCGGCGTATCTTCTTCGAAGAATCGTAAGAGTCCCGCGCTCGCGGCGGGCATGGGCGCCTCTTCGCGCCGCCTCTTCTCTCGCTTGGTGCTCAAGCCGGGCCCTTCATTCCGGCCGCCCCATGTCGACGGTAATAAGGGTGGCGAAGTTCAGGATAAATTCAGAACCTGAGTCCGGTCGACTAAGCTACGATGTGGGAGTGTTTTATCGGATGTGGATGTAGGCGTAGGCGTCCTTGCTCGATTCGAAAGCGTACTGGACTCGCTGGAATCCCTTACGGAACTCCGCCACGTCGGCAGCTACCCTGCGGGAATCTTCTCCCTTCACGACTACTCTGGTCATGAGATCTGCGATCTCCACCATGTCCGATTCTTTCATCCCGAGCCTTGTGACCTCGGAGACGCCTGCTCTTATTCCACCTGGAGCCTCGAAGTGTCTTCCCGCTTTGATGTCGTACGGCAGCAGGTTTCGGTTAAGGATGATATTCGCGTCCTCGAGCTTCTTCTCGATCGTCTTGCCATCTCCATACTTAGTAATGTCTGCCACGAGCAAGTGCGACTTTGTGAACCCTTTCTTCTCTCCTAGGACTTGGAAGCCTCTCTCGTGGAGCGCCTGTGCGAGTGCTCGGCTGTTCTTGACGATCTGAGACGCATATTCTCTTCCAAACGCGAGCATCTCGGCGAACATGATCGCCTTGCCGGCCAGGTGGTGTAGGTGATGGTTGCTCACGTTACCGGGAAAGGTCGATTTCTTGATCCTCTCTCCGTTCTCCGCCTTGGACAGGATTATTCCGCCTTGGGGTCCTGGCAGTGTCTTGTGGGTGCTGGCCGTCATGGCATCGGCTCCTTCGTGTAGCGGGTCTTGGAATTGTCCTCCTGCTACTAGTCCGGCGACGTGTGCGGCGTCGAAGCAGATCTTGCTGTCATGTTGCTGGAATATGGTGGTGAGTTCTCGGACTGGGTGGGGGAATGGGAGGACTGAGCCTCCGAACATTGCGAGTGTTGGCTTCTTTCCCTCTTGAGCGAGTTTCTGGATCTTTTTCTCGGTTGCGTCTGTGTCGATGTTCATCTCTTCGGTGTCGAATGGGAAGTATTCGACGTTTAGGCCTCTGACGGCGCCTGCTGTGCCTCCGAATTCTTTCTTTCCCATGCTGATGTGTCCTCCAGCTGGGATTGCTAGTGCGAGCATCGTATCGCCTGGGCTCGTGAATGTGGTGTATGCGACGAGGTTGGCGCAGACTCCCGAGATTGGCCTAACATCGGCGAAGTCGATTCTGAAGAGTTGTTTTGCGAGGTCGATGCAGACTTGTTCGACTTGGTCGATGTATTTGCAGCCTGCGTAGACGCGTTCGCCGGTCCAGCCTTCCGCGTAACGGTTCCCAAAATCAGAGAGTACTGCTTCTCGTACTGCTGGGCTGGGAATGTTCTCGCTGGCGATGAGTGGGAGGGAATTGGTGAACCATTGGTGGTGTTGTTCTAGCAGCTGGAATACCTGATTGTAGGACTGTCTCGGCTCCAATGATATCTCGAAGGCTGTGGGACTGTCGCTCGTATATTACTTGGCCACTAGACAGGCCGATTGTCCGAGTCGGCTTTGGTCAGACGGAGAATCTACGCCTGAACAGTCAACGGGAGCAAATCCGTTTTTTCTCGCCTTCATGGGATGGGGTTTAGCTCGGTTTCTGTTTCTGAAGCTGGCTCCAGCGTTGCGGGTTAGGGTTCTTTCACTGATCGTTTTAGAGGTGTATGTGGACTCCCAGCGAGTCTCGGAGTTTTCTCAATATGGGCTCTAGCGGGCCAGTCTCTAGGCTTAGGGCTATGATCTGGTTGTTGTGTGGTATGAAGATCAGGTCGACCTTCTCGTACTGGACGGATATGTGGCTGAGGGGTCCGCACTGTCCTTCCAGCTGCGAGAGCGTGTCGAGTACGAGTGGGGGTACGCTTCCCATGAACTTTCTGTCATATTCCTCCGGTGTGAAGCTTGCGACGTGGGTGCGCATCCTCGACTCGACGAGCCGGTGGTTCCGATCGAGCACAGCTACATATCGGACTCTCTGGTCTAGAGCGAACAGGTCGTCGATGAGACGGGCGAAGGGTCTGCTCAAGCCTTTGCCTTCACGGTTTTCTTGGTATCTAAAGGAATGCCTAGACGTTCTGTACTCTTCCAAAAGGCACATTTGTGTCGCGGGAATTTTTTTTGTTTCTAAATCCTGGAACGGGTCCTCTCGCTATCTGAAACGTTTCTGGGCGAGATATCCAATTTTTCGCGCAGAACGGGCTGATTGGCCGTTTTCCATAGTTGCCGTGTGGGGTCCGTCCAAGTGTGCGAAACCCTCCGCGTGGGACCCCCCTCCCGGTTCGTTGATCAGGGCTTATTCTGGGCGATCTCTTGTCTCTCATCGTTCCAAAGAACAGTTTTCTGTCGCGAGGAGCAACTACTTTTGAGATTTTCTGGAGATGGTTCTCGCCGGTTGAAACCGAACTGGGTGAGTCTCGCGATTCAAGGCTTAGAATGGGCTGGTCGACTGTTTTCGTAGGTGCGAGTTATCGGGGTGAATCAGCGTGGAAAAGTCGCAGTTTCAATTCGCCTGCCTGGATCTACGATCTGGGCTTGTTCTGAACTATTTCTTGGAGCGACTATCGTTCCCAAAGAGCAGTTCTGTGTCGTGAGGATCAACGTTTTTGAGATTTCTGGGAGGGGTCTCTGCCAGTTAAACCCGGTCTGGGCTCTGTTTCCGGTTTGTCGCGCAGATTCGGCGGGTCAGTCGTCTTGTTGATCGTGGAGGTCAGCGTGAAGGTCAGCGTGGAAACTGCGCGAGGTCAAACCGGTTGCTTGGAATCGTGATCAGGGCTGATTCCCGGCTTGTCTCGGGAATTGTCGGCTGTTTCTAGATGATCCTTTCTTGACTGTAGTGCGCGTTTTATACTTCTCCCGGGCGGAGCGCGGAGACGCCTTGGTGGACTGGCGGGTCGGTCTTGGAGTACAAGTGGGTCGTTCTCACGGTCACTACCGTCGGCATCTTCATGGCCACGCTTGACTCCAGCATTATCGTCGTGGGTCTTCCCCAGGTGGTCAGTAGCCTCCAGACCAATCTGGTCGAAGGGGTCTGGTTCATCACCATCTACAGGCTGATGATAACAGTCCTGCTGGTCGGTATAGGCCGGATGGCTGACCTCTACGGACGGGTCCGGCTCTACAACCTGGGCTTCGCCATTTTCAGCCTCGGCTCGCTACTCTCCGGCCTCTCCATCACGGCCGAGATGCTTCTCGCCTTCCGGCTAATCCAGGGGGTTGGAGCTGCCTTCCTCTTCGTGAACAGCGTCGCCATCGTCACAGACGCCTTCGCAGGCAGCGAGCTTGGGAAAGGGATTGGGATAAACCAGGTCGCGATCAACGCGGGGACGATTACAGGCTACACTCTCAGCGGCGTCCTCATACAGCTCTTCACCTGGCGCTCCATATTCCTGGTGAATGTCCCGATCGGCATCTTCGGCACCTACTGGTCAAGGAAGAGGCTGAAGGAGATCTCTCACCCTGCTCGTGGTGAGAAGTTTGATCTGCCAGGCGCGGTGACATTCTCCGCCTCTATCACATTGCTGCTCCTCGGTCTGACTCTGGGGAATATCACCGACCAGTTGTCGCTCACACTTACAGGTCTGAGCTTTCTACTCATGATCATCTTCGTTCTCGCAGAACGGAGGGCGAGTTTTCCAGTTCTGGACCTCTCACTGTTCAGAAACAGGCTCTTTACCGCTGGCAATATTGCCAATCTTCTGAGCGGTCTCGCCTTTGCAGCACTCGCCTTCATAATGACCCTCTACTTCCAGCTCGTCAGAGGCTACAACCCGCTCCACGCCGGAATCCTTCTCATACCGCTGGATATCACGCTGATCTTCATCGGGCCCATAAGCGGCTCCCTCTCGGACAAGTGGGGGGCCCGGGGTCTCAGCACTCTCGGACTAGCAATCGCCACCGCTGGTTTCTTCTATCTCTCTGGCTTTACGACAAACACTCCGTTTCTTCAAATAGCCATAGGGCTGGTCCTCGTCGGATTCGGCATCGGCTTGTTCCGCAGCCCGAACGCGAGCTCAGTCATGGGTTCAGTCTCAAGTTCCAAGAGAGGAATCGCCTCCGGTGTAAGGAGCACGATCATCAACACCAGCATTGTCGCGAGCATCCCATTGGGTTTGTCACTGATGACCGCCGACGTCCCCTATGACAAACTGGTGAACATTATCGGAAATGTGAACATAACAGGGAACGGTCAGGTATCAGGCGCAGACCTCCAGCTGTTTTTGGCCGGGTTGCAACATGCGCTTCTGATACTATCAATTTTAATCATCGTCTCAGCGGTTTTCTCCTCACTGCGTGGTCGGCGACCAGAACCCTATGATCATATTCCCTCAAAATAGATACTCTTAAATCGTAATCACGTGCTCGCGTTCATGTATAGGTCTTGGAAGGGACCTTTTTGAAAACGGTCGACTCCAACCTAAAGGTGCCACGCGGGGCATAGAAGCTTTCAGGCGACGATTTTGAGAGTTAGAGTTCGTTGACCGAGAAAACCTCCGAACGGTCTGATTTTGAAAAGCTTCTCGCTAGGCTACTTGAGGAAGACCGGATTCGCAGTGGCAGAGCTCCAAGGCCGAGCAAGCCGCAGCATAAGAGGAGACCTGTGGTCAAGCTAATCCTTGTATCAGTCTCCATACTGATAGTGGTCTCTGGGGCATGGGTCTATCAAGATAACTCGTGGCGTTTCGCGGGCACAAATGGTTCTGGAGTCCCTAGGGCAGCGCTACTCGACCAGCTATCCAGAACAATCCCTGACCCATCTTTCAACGACTCTGTCCGGGCAACCCTAATAGCTGCCGGTTACTCTTTGGACTATTACAGTCCAGCACAGGTCACGATCGGATTCCTTCAGAGCCTTCCTCTCAAGGGCTACTCTCTGATAGTCGTGCGTGCCCACAGCGGCTCAGATGAAATCTACACTTCCGAGCAATATACGACATCCAAATACGTCTTCGAACAGTTGACCAACCAGATCGTCCCGGTCGAAGTAGACAACAAGGTATACTTCTCAATAACCAAGAATTTCGTTCAAGACAGTATGCGAGGAAGGTTTCAAGGCTCACTGATAATCCTCATGGGTTGCAGCGGTCTCTTCAGCCCTGACATGGCTCAAGCCTTCCTCGCCAAAGGCGCAAAGGCGGTGGTAGGGTGGAGCGGGGCTGTGAACGCCGGCCATACGGACTCGGCCACCGAGACCCTCCTCCAATACCTAGCCCAGGGGAACAGTCTGCAAGACGCAGTGAGGCTCACTTCGGACAAGCTTGGACCCGACCCGGTCTATGGCGGTCATCTCGCCTACTACGATTTCAAGGTCGGATTCTTACAGCAGATCGGAGCTCAGCTCGCGGGGCTCGGACTCTTGATGATGATTGTCGTGCCGATCGCTCTCAGCCCTCTAATCGTGTATCTAATCCCCAGAATATTCGGCAGACGCTGATCTCGAAAACCTGAAAATCGCCGATTAGTTGAATGGTGAGCATGGCATCTGAAGCCCCGGCCGGGGATTGAACCCGGGACCTGCGGCTCTCTTTTCACTGTTACAAGGCCGCCGCTCCACCACTGAGCTACCGGGGCGCTGGCTCGAGCGTCACAAAGGGAGCCAAAGATAAGTCCTCTCTAGTGACGTTGGCTATTTGTGAAAATTCGAGGTGCGCATTCTGGCGGCGGCTCTTGACAGGGCCTCCACTCCTGGAAGGTTCTGTCCTGATAGCAGACAGAGCATTGCTCCTCCGGCGGTGCTCACATGGGCGAACTTGTCATCGATTCCCAAGATCGAAGCGAGTCCAACCAGATGTCCTCCCCCTATCACAGTGTACCCACGAATCTTTGCCATTGACTCGAGAACTTCTCGTGTTCCACGGTCGAAACCGTTCCTCTCGAAAACCCCAAGGGGACCATTGGCCACGGTAGTAGCCGCTCCTTCAACAAGTCTAGAATATTTCTCAACGGTCTTTGCCCCGATGTCCAGAGCAGCTCCTTTGCTGGGGGTCGAGTCAAACGTTCTATCGACTCTCTTTCCACTCTCCTCATAGGCCAGGTCTAGCGGAAGTTCAATTCTATCCCTGTATTTCTTGAGTAAGCTTCTTGTCCGTTCAAAAAATGCTGAGAGTCCAGTCATTCCCCTCTCATCTTCGACAGAGATTTTCTCGCCGCTTGCGCTGAGGAAGAGTTTGGCGGGCACTCCTCCGAGTAAGATCTTGTCTGCCTTGTCGCGTTGTAGAATATGTTCTATGACTGGAATCTTGTCTTCTACTTTGGCTCCTCCAAGAACGTAGACGCATGGCTTAGCAGGTTCTTTCAGGAGCTTCGAGACTGCTTTCAATTCTTTCTCCATTAGGCGTCCTGCGAAGCTGGGGAGGAGTTCAGTGAATCCTGCAATGGAAGGTTGAGACCGGTGTGCCGTCGCGAACGCGTCGTTGATGTATACGTCGAATAGTGGTGCAAGACGTCTCACAAGATTTGTCTTGACTAGCTTTTCCGGCTTGTCATCGATGTTCTCTTCCGCGCAGAGACGGAGATTGTCGAGTACTAGTATCTCTCCAGGCTGGACACGTGATATTTTGTGGCGTGCCTGGGGTCCCAGAACGTCTTCTACGAAACTTACTTGCTGATTGCAGTACTGGGCAAGTGCCGCTGCATGGGGCTCTAGAGATGTAAAGTCGTCTTTGCCAGGCCTGCTCTGGTGTGATCCGAGCACGATTCTGGCATCGTCTAGTTGAGACAGTGTCTCAGCTATTGCCCTGATTCTGGTGTCGTCGAGGATGTTGTGAGTGGAAGGGTCTAGGGGGACGTTTATGTCGACTCTGAGGAAGACCCTCTTGTTGTTTGTTTCGACATCGTCAAGGGTGAAGAAGTCTTTCTCTCCCAAGCTTTTTCGGTCTTCCCCAATCTTCAGGTTTGATCTGTGCGATGTTTAACGTTTCTGAGGTCAATGCTTTTTAGCCCGTAAGAATGTCCCGTGCGTCTGCCGGGGTGGCTCAGCCTGGTCAGACCCTGTCAAGGGAACCATAGCGCCGGACTCATAATCCCGGATAGGATATCCGGAGGTCGCGGGTTCGATAGACTAGTGTTCGAAAGCCCCGCCCCCGGCACTCGCCAGAGGCACGGGCTTCTGATACCCTAGCCGGAAGGTCTTCCGATGGCTCCAATTTGGACCTTCCCAAACACTTTTATTTCCAGAAAAGTCCGTCTATCTTGAGATTTCCATAAGGAGATTTGCACGGGGAGTTAGATTCCTTCCTCCAGTTCTAATGATCGCACTCGTCTTTCTGAGATTCAACTTGTCCGTGTTGAGGCCCGTCTTCGGAGCGCCAGTGCATGTTATCAGTGTAGACGCGAACAGCGTCAACGCAACGGATGCGAATGTGGATCGGTCGGCGAGCCAGCCCCGCTCCTTCAAGGTTGGAGCTGTCATCAACGCCACATCGGCAAACCCTGTCTCAAACGTGTTCGGGTTTCAGTTTGTCATAAACTACAACGCCAGTGCCTTCGTTGCGCAAGGAGATCCAGATCCTTCAGCAACCCCTGGTAACCCTCTTGGGCTATACGTGGACGGTGCTGCAAGTACGGTCAATTTTGGTGCTCAGACTGCGCCCGGAACTGTCAACTGGGCCGGACTCATTGCAGCGAACAAAGGCCTTTCAGATAGTCACGATCGAGCCGCCGGCGGGAAGTGCTGGTTCGGTTCTTGTTGCGTTCACAATTCTCGGTCCCAATCCAACTGTCACGATCTCCACGAATACCCTACTGGCTAACGTGGCCTTCGAACTCATCAACAGGTCTGGAAATTCTCAGACCTTTTCAATTTCCAACGTCATTTTCGTTGATAACACCGGTGCGCAGCTGACAGGGATTTCTGTAGGTTCGAATGCCGTGGAGACTGTTACAAACAATCCTCTCCGTGCGGCTTTCACCGCTGTCGCGGATCCATCTCTGGGACCGACGGCGTTTACTTTCGATGCGACCGCGAGCTCTGATGTTGATGGTACCATCGCGAATCCCTCGGGATATTTCTGGGACTTTGGCGATGGCACCCAAGACTATGGAGCTTCAAATGGTTCAGTTCGATGGGTCGGGTAGCCGGGATCCCGATGGGTTTTTGGTTTTTTGGCACTGGACCTTTGGCGACAACTCAACCTTCGAGAGCAACAACTCATTCGCTACCCATGTCTACTCGACGCCCGGTGTCTACAACGTCACTCTGACGGTTTTGGATAATGGAAACTCTACTGGTAGCGTGTCTCATTTCATCCAAGTGAGCATGGGCGCGGTCGTGGTTGCAGTCAATACTGTTCCAGGGTCGCCGACTATTCAGAATGCGACTACAGTGACAGGAAACTTCACTATTGAAGTTGATGTTGTGAACGGGTCTGATCTTTTCGCATGGCAATCTAGCTTAAGCTACAATCGGACACTTGTCTATACTTCGAACAGTAGTATATCTGTCGGTCCCTTCTGGCAGAGTGTCCTCACCAGTGGTCAGGGCTTTCTAGTCAAGAACCTCTACGCAAACGGGACTATTGTATTCGCTTTCACGCTTCTAGGCGCTCCACCCACCCTACGGGTACCGGGGTCCTTGCCTCCATATCCTTCACTCCACTCAACACAGGAGTAGTGGGACTGCATCTATCCAATACGATCCTGCTGGATTCTTCGCAGCACACTATTCCTTCAACAGCTCAGAGCGGGAGCGTATTCGTATCCTTGCCGGACGAGCCCCCCGTAGCCAGTTTCACCTTCACGCCGACGACCCGACTGTCGGGACTAGTGTTTTCTTCGATGGGACCAGCAGTTCTGACCCTGACGGTTTCATCCTCCAGTTTATCTGGAATTTTGGAGACGGCTCTCAGGTGTATGGTCCCTCGCAGATCTATCATACTTACTCTTCACCCGGAATCTACAATGTTACGCTGATGGTTGTTGACAGTTCTGGTCTCTCGGCAAGCGTCTCGCACTCTGTGAACGTTATTCCTAGACCAGAACACGACGTGGCCCTATCATTCATCAACGTTTTTCCAAATGTCGCGATTTCAAGCACAATCGCAGATGTGGAAGTTGGAGTACTCAATACAGGATCAGGCAACGATACCGTGAGCGTCACGGTGTACGCTAACTCGATTCCTGTATCAACTCTCCCCGGGATATTTATCCAGGCTCCTCCGCCGGGCTTTATCAACTGCCCAGTTCGGTCTGATCGTCTTTGTCCCTTGGGATACGACGGGTTTCGCTACTGGCAACTATACGATATCGGCTACGGTGTTTCTTGCAAGGGATCCGACTCCCGCCGACAATAGTCTCACTGATGGGACTGTGACACTGTTGCCGCCGCCGGTCGTGACTCTAACTCCATCGAGTGGGCCTGATGGGACCAAGGTTCTGGTTAAGGGCTCAGGCTTTCCGAGGCCCGCGGAGAGAGTTGTCATTGGCCAGGTGGATGTTATGTTCGACGACATGTTCATCGGGTTCCAGCTCACTTCCAACGGCAGTTTCAACTTTACACTGAACGTTCCCTTGTCGCAACCGGGTACGCACTTCATCAGGTCTTCGATGTGTTCTATGGGTCGAAAGCGAGTGCGGTGTTTACTGTCACTCCCACGGTAACGGGTAGTCTCTCTCTGAGCGTGAATGTTGGAACTGTCTACTTCCCCCAGGATACAGTTGCCCTGTTTGTTCTGGCCACGTTTAACGGCGTTCCAGTCTCGGCCTCGACGACGACCGTCACGGGACTCCTGATTGTCCCCGGCGGGACAAAGGTGACTCTGAATCTTGTTCGTCAGGCGAGCGGACTCTACAAGGCGACTTATAGTCTGTCGAAGACTACAACGTTGGGAACCTATGTGGTTCTTGCGCGGGCCCATTGCTCGTCGGGCCTGGATGCTACTTCAGTTGCGACTTTCGAGGTTAGACTTGCGTGGCTGAGCACTGGCAGCGGACAAGCAACGATCACTACCGCGACAGTTGTCGGGCTCGCGGGATAATGGCTGTCTTCTGGAAGAAGGGCTACTTTGGCAGACGTAAGGAGGGTGATGAGTTCGGTTTAGAAACCTTCCACAGTTGAGGCGAACTCCAAGTCTCGTTCTATGCGCGAACCGTGGTTGTCTGGGAACGGTTCTCGTAAACAAATTCTATTCATCTACTATGGTTCTATCCAGTGTAGTTTGACGGTGCTTGCTATTATCATCGAGTACGGGTCATTGTCCCAGTAGACGATCCAGCATGGCGTGTTTGCTGGCAGGTTGACGTTGAAGCTTCCGCCTGGAACATCGCCGCTATCGTAGAAGTAGTTTGACGGTAAGCTTCCGACGGTGACGTATTGCTCGTAGTACGTGTCGTTGACTATGAGGACTCTGATTGTTCCAGTCGCCCCGGTGTTTGGGCCGCTTGCTATTTGTGCGCTGAAGTTGCCGGAGATATAGATGTTGGCCCCGGCCGGAGTGTAGAATGAAGTGGCGTTGTAATTGTCTGCGACGACAATGACTGAGCCGCTGATTATGGTTTCGCCTTTCTGCATCGAGGCCAGTTCGTACACTACAACGGCGGATACTGCTAACGCGACTGGGATGAGTGCTACGATTATTCGGATGTTTCGTGTTTGTCGGGAGGCAGTTTTCATGTCAGGTTGTGATGTCTCTTACGCATTGATCGGCTCGTCGATCATACCACTAACTCTAGCTGCGGCGTAGTATGTCGACGTGGCCGTCTTTTCTACCGACGTAGGCTGTGTCGCACATTCCCAAGAATAGGCCTGTCTCTAAGACTCCTGGAATCTTTTTCAGCTTTTCATGAACGATGTCGGGGCGGCGGATGCTCCTGAAGTAGGTGTCGACTATGAGGTTGGAGTTGTCTGTTATTACTGGGCCCACTTTTCCGGAGGCTTCTCTGAGGACTGCTTTTTCAGAGATTCGTCTGATCTTCTCCAGGGTAGACTGGTACCCGAACGGTGTTATTTCTACAGGTATCGGTTGTTCTCCTCCGAGCGACTTGGCGAGTTTCTTCTCGTCTACTACGATTACGAGTTTCTTGGATGTTGAGTCTACGATTTTTTCTCTGAGGAGTGCTGCCCCTCCTCCTTTGACTAGGTCGAGCGTGCGCCATTGTACCTGGTCTGCGCCGTCTAGTGCGATGTCTGGTTGTGTGTCGGAGTCGAGCGTTGTTGTGTTGAGTCCTAGTCTTTTAGCGGCTATTTCCATTTGGTAGCTTGTTGGTATGAAGCGGATCTTGAGGTTTTCTTTGGCTATTCTTTGGTGGGCGAGTTCGAGTGCTCTGAGTATTGTATTTCCGCTTCCGAGTCCTATGGTGTAGCCGTCTCGTAGTTCTCTGATTGCCTGGGCTGCCGCGTTGAGTCGGGCCTTGTCTGTCCATGACATGGTCTGGTGTCTTATCCCTCTGTCTCTATCTGTTCGAGTCGTTCCATTGCCTTGAGTACTTCTTCTCGGATTGTTTCGAGACGTTCTTCTGCTTTGTTTCTGGGCTTTTCTTTGGGTCGATCCTTGTTGGCTGTGGGTTGTGTTGTCGGTGTGGTCTCCGGTTTTGTCGGTTGTTGTGATTGTTCGTTCTTGGGTTCTGGGAGTGGGCTGTGATATACTGTTGGTCTGATCTGGCTCATCTTGAGGTCGATCTCCATCATCTTCTCGTGGAAGCTCCTGAGGAGGTCTTCCTTGGCTGATTCTAGCTCGTAGAGGTCGACCGTCTTCCTGTGAGTGTCGATCTCGCCGTCTACTCTCTTGAGGTCTGTCTTGTAGCGCTGGAGGAGCTGGTTCTTCTCCGTCTCGTTGATCAGCCCTTTTGCTTCTGCTTCGTAGATCTTTGTCAGAGCTTCTCCGATAATGTCCCGTTCGAGGCTGGCTAGGCGGAGCCGGTCGCGGGCCTTTGATATGTCTCCGCCGGTGACTGTCTTCTTGAGGATGTCTGGTATGGGGAACGCTTCTCTACTGTCTTGCGGAGGGGATATCGGGCTTTCTGCGGGTTTCTTTTTTCCGAATAGGAGCATTAGTGTTGTGAGTGCGAAAGGGGCATCGTGGCCCTTTCTCCGCAATAGAAGCATTCCTCTAGCGTTCTTGTTGTTTTGGGCGGTGGTGGACTATTATAGGTTTAGCAGCTTGGGACTCGGCTTGATCGTCGAGGGGCGTTCTTGTAACCTTGCTGGGGGTGTTTGTCGGCCAAGCAGAGTTATGTACGTTCGGAGCGGCTGTTCCTCGTGGTGCCTGGGTCTTGTCTCTCGCTACTGAGTGTGAGAGTTGCGGCCGACCGATGTCTTCTAACATGGATCATGGTGCTCAGAATCCGGACAATCCGTACTGTATTCATTGTACCGATATGAAGGGAAAGCTGTTGTCGTTCGAGACGGTTTACGAGGGGCTTGTGAATCAAGCGATGCAGACTCGCTGGATGAACCGGGAGCAAGCGGAGAGGTTTGCTCTGGAGGAGATGGGAAAGTGGCCTGCGTGGAAGGATCGTATAAGCGAGATGCCTAAGCCTCACTAGTCTGTACTGAACGCTGTTCTATTTTTCTCAGTGCGGTCGGGGTCTTGTAGGTTATTGGGCCTTGAGCCTTGGCTGATAGGTCTGGATGGGCCTCGCGGTTCAAAATAGACCGGTGACATGTTCGGTCCCGAATACAAGCCAGTTTTGTGTCGCGGATGTGACTATTTTTGATAATTTCGGGGCCTGGTCCCTCGGGTCCAAGCTGATTCTGATAGGCAGAGTCATGTTAAGGGCGTAGAATGGGGGTAGGTGGATTGCGCCATCAGGCAGCGTCCAAGCGTGAGAATCGAGCCGTCAAAGTACCATGTGGAAGGATCCGCGATCTGGGCTTGTTCTGGGCGATTTCCACCGTGAGAACATTCCAAAGACACTTTTGTCTCGTGAGGGTCAACGTTCTTGAGATTTTCTGGGAGAGGGTCCCGCCAGTTGGAACTGTTCTGGGCGAGTCTCGCGATTCGGGGCGTGGAATAGGCTGGTCGACGATTCTGGCGGGTGCGAGTTATCCGCATGAATCAGCGTGAGGATCTCGCAGTTTGAAATCGGTTGCTTGGATCGTTGATCTGGGCTTATTCCAGGGCCTTCTATCGAAAAGTGCCTTATACAGTGCCGGTATTTTTCAGGAGAAAAGCAGAGCGTTCTGGTCGGGGTGGAAGAGGATGGTCTCGCCAGGATGTGTTGGAGGGGATCATGAAGAAGTTGCGCCGGGCAAGTGTCGGCATTGCGTTCCGTTCTTTTGGAGATGAGATGGAGCCCCGGACGAGATTTGAACTCGTGACCCTTGCCTTTTTGACATGGCTACCAAGGCAATGCTCTGGGCTGCGGTAGCATCTACCAGGCTGAGCCACCGGGGCGTCTCGGAGGAGGCTCGATCCTCCAGCCGGCTATATGAATTGCTACGAGAAATGCGATCTCACTAGAGTTTTTGGTCTGAATCGAGATTCCCAACTCTATTCTTGGCAGAAGGTCCCAGTGTTTTTGGAGGAAACTCGATCAAGATCCAGCTCCGTATCAAACCCAGATAACAACGAGAACTGCTGGGTGACTCGCAACTCATATATGCATGATCGACCACAAAAGCGCACTAGCGAATCGTAGCTAAGACAACCCTCCTCATTCCTAGTTGTGAGGGGTTTACGGGGATAAAGCTAAATTTTCCAGTTTGGGAGCGAGTCTGCTGAATATTCTTGATCGTGAAATCCAATCTTCTCTCCAAGTCAATGCTGATGATAGCAGTAACACTCCTCTCTTCGCTTATCGTCACAGGAGGAATCAACCCAACAGCAGGGTACATCGGGCTGGTAAGATCAGGCTACGGGCCGGCGTTCGGATTCGGGCCCATTCAGCCCTACGAGCCGGTGGGACCCTTCGTCGACGGCATTCTCTACCCGCAGTTCATTCCCACCTCGGCAGATCAGTGGACCGCGCTAAAGTCTGGAGCATTGGACCTGTACGACTCAGCATTGTCAATCAATCAGCTGATCGAGTATCAGAACAATAACTGTGTCTATGCTCCCGATGCGCCGGGAGGAATACCTCCCTGCCCTCTTGGGCAGGCTCCGATTCAGCACGAGATCGCGATCCAGAACGTTGTCGCTCTGGACAAGTGGGAGATCGACTTCGAAACACAATTGTTTCCGACCAACGTATACGCCGTTCGTGCGGCCATAGCCTGGATTATCGACAAGGAGAACTTTACACAGAACTTCCTCGGAGGACTGGGCTCAACGCTATACTCGACGGTCCCTACCGCACTGGCGGGCGACTGCTCCGGAGGTGAGTGGGTTGACCCAGCCCTCAACCCGGCCTGTCCGGAGATGTCAGGCATGACGATATCAGCGGCTTGTGGAAGCGGCACCGCAACAGGTCCCTATGGCCGCGGTCTACCGATCTCTACACGGATATGTGTCGCGAATTCCATACTTGACGCGGCAGGCTTCACCGTCGGTGCAAGCAGTTATCGTGAGAACCATAGAAACACATGCTCCTCTGACCCCGGTGGCTGTGGCGCGCTCCTCAAGCCTCTCTTCTTTGTCCGAAAATCAGATCCCAACCGTCTCGCTCTGGCACGATTTGTCAAGAACACTATGTCTGGAACAGGCTCGGCCGGCCTCAGTATCCAGATGGTGGCGGGTTGTACTTTTACCTCATACCCATCCGTCCAGAACTATTGTGAAGGCCCAAGACTCATTGAATTCCAGATTCTGCAGTCCGTTCAAGACTACAACATCTTTGTAGGAGGTTGGGAGCTTTCCCGAGACCCCACGTTCTTCAATATCTACGACCCCCTCGGCATCTTCCCTGGCGGCACCAACTACAACCGTTATGATGACCCGGTCTTCACACAGGCAGAGAGAGGCTTGAGCGACGCTCCGACACTGAGCCAGGCCATCACTTATGCTCACGCGGCTGAGATCGAATACAACTCATCAATCCCTGTCGTTGATGTCTGGTCTACTACCGCTCCCTATGCTTACCGCCTCTACCACGCCGACTCTGATCCAGTGCTCAATGGGCTCCAATGGAAAGGCATCCAGCTGTTGAAGGGTACTGGTTGGAACAATGGTTTCACCTTCCTCAACGCTCAGCTGATCGGCGCACCAGTCCACGACCCGAACCACCAGCTCTACATCAAGTACGGCATCAAGACTGACGTCTTGGACTCTCCCAGCCCCATCGAAAGCCAGTTCCTCTACGACCAGGAGACCTATCTAACCAGCTACGACCTTCTCAACGCTCTCGCGAACGATGACCTGAGCTTCAACGGCGACCTGCCCTGGATGGCAAGCCTGCCTATTACGACCAACATAGCACAAGGCGCGGCGTTCCCTGACGGCTCGACATGCGACTCTGACGTTCCAGTTGCTTCGCCACAGATCATCCCACGAGGCTGCTCTGTCCAGACGATCCAGCTTCGGCCGGATCTTAGCTTCGCGGCCGCGCTAGACGGTAGCATTCCATCGATTCCGGTGACGCCTGACGATGTAGTATTCTCTACTCTCCTCGCGCGTGACAGTCCTACCAGCTTCATCAGAGGCAGTTACTTCGACCTCCAGAATGTCTTGGACCACAACTCTAACCCGGCCGTTGTCACGAACCTGAATGCTGTAGTATTCGAGTTCAGGACCCAGTCTGTGTTCAACCGCCACTATATTGGTGGGACACCGGTCGAGTCCCAACAGCATTGGTGTGTTGAGGCTCATATGGGAGGAGGACTAGATAATAGTCCGCCGTGGCCGGGTACAGGTGCTCCGAGTGTTGACTGTCGTCCGATGAGCAGTTGTGTTCTCAGCGGGACGCTCTTTGCTCAGGGCACGTTTACATGTCCGTGGCCTAAGGCTCCCACCGGATGCACAACATGTCTCTGGCCTGATGCTGGAGTCGCAGTAACGTCTTCCGGCACGCAGAACAGCAGTAACCAAACAGCATTCGTTCCAGGCAAGCCTGTAGGCATCGACCTGGGCAGTTTTGCCTTCGTCTACGATTCTCAGAACTCGTTCACGAGCGGAACCAATGGTCCGATGCTGTTCCGTACCCGCCAGACACCAGGCATGCCGCTGCCCCAGCCTTACACTGCTAATGCTCCCAACGACGGCTACTTCACCAACGTAGGAGGTCCGACGTTTACAATCAACGGCATCGGAGCAGGCTGGTACAAGTTCCACCAGGCAGGCAATGTCAACTGGTACTGCACAGCATGCGTCGGTGGCACCTCTGAGACCGGTCCACTGCCAACACCAGACATGGTTGTCAACATCGTCGACCTGTCTCTAGTGGCCGCACACTTCGGACAATCCCCAGGCCTCGTAGGCCCCTATGGACACGCTCCGTGGGACCTGAGCGGACCAAGCGGCACTCCTGACGGCACCATCAACATCTTCGACTTGACGAGGATCGCGCTGCACTTCGGACAGAGCTTCCTAGGCGGTACAGACATCGGCGGCGGAGCTGAAGGCTCGATACCCGGATGGGTATCCGAAACAATACCCGGAACCTAGAATTCAACTACCGTCCCCAAGCATCGCCCTCTCCCTTTTTTCCGGGGGGCTAGCATTCCAGTTCGTTTTGTCGCGGTGCGACCATATTGGAATCTGGAAAGGCCACTTCGCAAAGTCTAAGAGGGCAATTGGTGCGATACAGACTCGACGTTGGGCAGACGATCCGCACGCTATGGGTTCTTGTCCGTTGTCCTTTTCATAGTACTCTTGACGTCCGTTTATGGAGTCATTCGTGCTGGAGCCTCGTTCTATCCTGCTGGAACCGGGTCGGACCCTGTTTCCAATATTAGTATTGTAGGCGAGACTCCTCCTGATCGTCAGCAGGTCGAGCCCACGATCGCGGTAGACCCGCGAAACGGCAGCATCATCGTTGCCGGGGCCCAGGATCTTAGACTGAAATCTCAAGGAGAGCATCGCTGGCATGGCTACTACCGGTCCACCGATGGAGGACAGACATGGACGTCCAGCCTCCTGCCGGGTTTTCCTGGAGATACCTCAGCTCAAGGACTATCTTCTCCATTGCACAGGTCCAATGTAACCTCGGACCCTATGCTCGTGTTCGATCGAGGCGGAGACGTCTACTATGCAGGGCTCGTCTTCAACATCAGCTCCACCGGAGTGCCAGGAAACACGGTAGCCTTCGTCGCGAAGTACGTGAATGACGGATCCACCTATTCGGGCGTGACGTTGATAACTGGTCCGCTGTTTGCGGACAAAGAATGGATCGCAGTCGACACAACTGGAGGTCCCAACGATGGGAACCTGTACATGGCCTTCGACGCCAACCTAACCGCAACGTCCTATTTCGGTACGCTCTTCACTCGTTCCACTGATGGTGGAAAGACCTTCTCAGCGCCCTTCTACGCGCCCGCCGACGAGACTGGCGAACTGCCCGGGGTGACTGTTGACGCTTCCGGCAACGTCTACGTCTCCAGCGACGCGTTCAACCCTATCACCGAGGTCAACCTGAACTATATTCAAGTCTCAAAAATAACCGGCGGGGGAACAGTTCTGGCTCAGACAGTTAGAGCTGTAAACCCGGCATCCTGGTTGACAGGGCCTCCTCCGGGAGCGAGTTTCCGGGCCTTCACAATCCCGCAGCTAGCTTCGGATGCTCGCGGAGTCTATCTAGCCTTCGACGATGTAAGGCTGGGAAACGTCAATGTATTCCTGACGAGATCGACGGACGGAGGAACTACTTGGAGCACGCCGCTCAGAGTCAACGACGGTCTTACAGGGCAGCACTTCTTTCCCACGATAGCGGCTTCAGGCGAGATCATCAGCATGGCTTGGTATGACAGCAGGCTGAATACTGGAACGACAATGACAATGCTGGACGTTTACTATGCATATTCTCTCGACGCGGGAGTAACATTCTCTCCCAACATTAGAGTGACAAACGTCTCGTTCAACCCCGAGACGATTCAGAGATCAGACCAACCTGGTGATCATAACATCTTCATGGGAGACTATATCCAGATAGCTGCTGCACCCCTCGCCGCGCATCCCATCTGGTCTGATAACAGGTTCGCATGTGACACCATGGACCCAATCTATGGCTGCGTGGACCAGGACGCGTTCACGGCCACGATAGGCCTATCCGGCCCTGTAGGGGGTAATCGTCTTCCAACCAACTTCACTGCACTATTGACACCATACTCTGGACCTGCAATATTCCTCGTCTTGGGAGTGGCAGGAATAATACTTCTGGCTAGACGAGTCGGAAGAGACAGACCATCATCAAAGCCAGAAATCTACTCTCTAGATACTTAGCGGCAGCAGCCGTTGTCCAAGCCGGGACACTGAAAGCATCTATGATTCCTGTCTCAGACGAGAGATCTCAGCCTCCAACTGCCCGCCCGCGGGACCATGAGCTACTTCTCGAAGAACACCAACATAACTGATGCAAGCAGTGCCCCCGACATTAGCTGGATTAATGCGATCACGGGTAACACAGCCGCAGGAAAACTCACCCTCCAGGTCATACCAGGCTGGACAGATCATGTCATTCAAACCTCGTCCTTAACTGTGCAAGGGAATCTCGCCGTAACGTTCGCTGGTTTCAGCGGCAGCACGATCACTGACACCGAAACAACTACTGTGGCGTTCAGCATGACCGGCGGCTAAACAATTTCTTAAGTCACAATCTTTCGACAGTTTGTTACTCGCCTGTTGGTTTCGACGGTACATGGGTTCTAACAGTTTGTCAATTGGCTGCGCTCCAACCGCGAGCGTTCGCGTTGCAAATCCGAAGCGGCTGATTTATCTCAACACTTGATTCGCTGCTTGTCACCGAATTGTATTTTCCAGACCAGACCGTTGATCATGACATTTTCGAACGTACAATTGTGTACATGTGTTGAGACTCGCCTTCTGGCATGGCTGAGCCCAATCAGGTTTCGGGCATACTCGGATATCTAGCGGTTGCCCACGACAACCTGTCCCGCAACTGTTAATACTACTATAACTGCGGACAAACCCCGAAAATATCTTGAAGACAAGAGTTCTTTTGTAGTTTCGATCTTTCTCTTACTCTCAACGGCTCCTATCGTCGGAGGACTCGACAATGGCACCGACGCTCCGGTCCCAACAGGGGCTACAGTTTCTTGGGGTCCCATCAGTCTTGTTGCCCTTGTATGTCTCGGGATGTACGGAACTGTCCGAGCATCTGGCTAGCTTAAGTGCTGAGCATGATGATTCGGCGGCATGGCTCCTCTCACAAAACTCAAGATTCCGATCCTCGTAATTCTCGCCTTTCTGGCTATGCCGGCGTTTGTTCCCTCATCATCAGTAGACTTGCAGAACACTTCTAAAATCTCCTACAATGCTCCTGAGGGAGATATTGTACATGCTCCTCTCTCGGGCATGGGTCTAATCACCATCGCGCTGATGCGAAACTTAACAGCAACTCCGGATTTCTTTAAGATCACTACTGTCGGCTCTACGGCGCCGGGTGGCTCCTCCAACAGTCAAACAGGGTTGAAAACGATCAGGCAGAATGCGCTTCGGTTTGTGAACGATACGAGCTATCTGCCACAAACTGAGACCGCCGTCGCCGTTGATCCAGCTAATACCAAGCATGTCGTTGGCGCTTTCAACGACATGAAATTCCTGTTCTGCTCCATTCTCCAACCGGAATGTTTCCGAACCGGGTTTCCCATGTCCGTCTCGGGGTTCACCATTTCGGCGGATGGCGGCACGTCGATCATGAAGGGCAGCGACCTGCCCCAACTCATCGAACAGTCAACCCTAATTTCAATGATCCCGTTCGGGGATCCCACAGTTGTCCCTGGTACCGATGGCAATTTCTTCTATGGGACCCTGGCAGCGAACCGTTTTGGTGGGAACGGAGTGATCCTCGCAAAGTCGAATTCGAGCCTCTTCGATCCCGCGGTGTCATGCATCTCTGCGTTCGACAATCCGAATGCAAATTCTTGTTGGACAGAGATTCTCCTCTACGGCTCCCCATTCTTTAGTGGTGGATTGGAAGACAAGCCTGTTATCGCGGTCGACAGAAGCAGCAGTCCATACTCTGGTTCTGTCTATGTCGCCTGGAACCACTTTGATCTCTTCATTGGTACGACTTCGACATATCTAGTGAGGTGCAGTGGAGATCTGAGTTCGTGTGCTTTGCTTGCCGGTGGATCACTCGCGCCGTTGTCTGGATCTGATCGATTTGCCGACTTTGCAACGCCAGTCGTAGATGCAAAGGGCAACGTGTACGTGACATGGTGCAACTATGGTACATCGAGCACGTTCGGTCCAATTGATTGTAGAGTGAGATCCTCTGCCCCTGGGGGCGAGAACTTTACTCCGCCAACAACGATCCTTAGTTTCATGGGATTTGGGACAGTGTTGCCTAACTATTCGTTTGTGCAGGGGTTTGCGACGGAACAGTTCAGGACAGCGAGCATACCCTTCCTCGCTGTCGACGCGAGCTCGAAGCCTAGTTCTGGCTATCTCTACTTTGCCATCCAGATATGTACTTCGGGACGGTATATTGACCTACGCAGCCCTGCTTTCGGCCTCGACAATCCCGGGCTCTGCGGTCTCTCCTCGATAGTATTCTCACGATCAACAGATGGTGGTGCTAGCTGGTCCACGCCCGCAATCGTTTCGGATCCTGCCGCAAACGTTCAGCCCTACATAACGGTGGACGTGGTGACAGGTCACCTGTTCATCCTCTACTACACGACCAAGTTCGATCCCTTCAACCATCGCATTGATGTTGTTGCGTTGATATCAACCACCACCGGGACGATCTTCCACGAGAATCGCGTCACGTCTGTATCGAACGAACCTGATTCGGATCCGAACATGGACTTTTACGTTGGAGGTTTCGGAGGTTCTTGGACAGTGCCGCAGTACGGAGACTATTTCGAAGCGACTGCGGTGGGCGGTACGGTCTGGGTCCTGTTTACTGGGAACTATGCTGTCGAGGAAGGGACTTTTCAGACAGACCCGTTCCTCGCCACCTTTCAAGGCTAGAATAAGTTCCAGATAACATGAGTTTCTGTATCCTGTCTACCAAATCGACCAGATGCTCTTTCTTGGGTCTATGTTTGCGTTACTAAGAGTGTTAGGATACAGTTGTCCATTGCACCTTGGAGACAAGGTGCTCCCTGGAGCCATTCAACCCCGGCCCCAGGAGTGTGATTGCTGGTAAAACTCTGTGTACCCGTTGTTGTTGGCGGACTTCCACCATAAGAGATAGTGAGAGTCTGCAACGTTGCGTCTGTGAATGTTACTTGAAGAGTAGCACGGAATGGATTGTTCGGCAGAGTTATGCATGATGTGCCTTGGAGGTGCGGGAAGCTAGGGTCCTGGAAGTCGGTTGTCTGGAAGATTGTTCCCGCAACGTTCACCGACTGCTGAACCGCGGTGAAAGTCACGTTCATGTCGTAGTAAGGTACTGAATTGATGTAGATGATTCCTATTGTTCCGTGGATTGTTGGCGACCCGCCTATCGGTGGCGTGCCACAGTTGGGCACGAACGCTAAGGAGTAGATGAACGCAGTTGCCACGACTCCTACCAGCATGATTACGATGATGATTATGCTATTTGTTCGCTTCAAGGGACGTGTCCTATCGTGGCTCTGAGCGCTCTATATGCTCCTTTGAACGTCGCTTTTTTAGATTCCTCAAAACAGCCCCTACGATCCTTCCGAACATGTTCATGTGGACTGTCCAGAAGTCATCGATCCTGTCCTCAGTCGTCATTGACGAGATAAGAATAAACGAGGGCTCGCGCAATGTATATCGGGGGAGTGACCTTGGCGCGTACTAGGAAGTCTTCTGCTCGAAAGCGATCCGACAGAGTCGTCTTCTACGTGACTATCCTTATCACTATCGCTGTTATCAGCGCAGTGGTCTACTTCTTCTACAGCTATGCTCTCTCCCAGAATAGACCCCAGGTCTACCAGTCTGTCTTCGAAATGAGCATTGTTGTTGCGCAACCGAATGGAACTCGGACAGACGAACCAATCCCGGCAAATGTTGGCGTGCAGGGTGGGAATTGGAATTGGCACAACTTGGATCAGTATGGCGTCGATGGCAGAGCGCCCATGTACACACTAGACACTACAGGACTTATTCGGATACAGTCGACAGTAGCGCGAAATTATACTCTAGGCGATTTCTTTCGCATCTGGGGAGTCACCTTCAACGATACGTGCATCCAGATTCAGATTGGAGGACCTACCTATTGCAACTACACCAGCGATGGCAGTGGCATGTTCTGGACAGTCTATCGGAACGGTGAAGCTAACTATTTTGACTTTCAAGGCATTCTTCCATTGAGAAATGACATTATCAGGGTCGACTATGCTCCCGCTAACTGAGCGACGTGCACTGGTTCGCGAGATGCTCCGGCTCTAGCCGCATGTTTGTCCGAAGTGCACTTCGACGATGGCCAAGTCCCAGATGTTGACCTGGTTGTCTCCATTGAGATCCGCAATCCGGGTTCCATGCGGGTGAGTTTGGTGTGGAGCCGAAGGCCTCCGCGACTAGGACCAGATCGGTTAGGTCGACTCGGCAGTCGTAGTTCACGTCTCCGGTCATATGAGCGAAGGATGCGGTTTGTACTGTTTCAGGTTCAGGTAAACACACGTTTGGATTTTCCGGGCATATCGCCACAGTGACACATGTGTTGGATGGAACTGAGATTTGCGAGCACCCGGTCTGGAATCCGATCGACGTGGTTGAGCTACCTGTTACATTGAATGCAATGGCGAAAAGTCGGCCGGTTGTTGGTGCTGATCTTTCAAAGCCGAGCGCTGTCATTGATAGATGGTTGATGCTGGAGCATCTATGCTCTGACAGTCGCTTCCTATTCCGTGCACGCAGCTGACAACTACAGAGCTTCCGTGTCCTGAGTAGATTCATACTGTCCTATCGATCCATACTGGCGTGAGGACACTGGGTCGGTTTAGACGGCAATGTCGAATCCGTAGGTCTTGTTGGAATTTTGTATGTTTACTGCGACCTTGAGCTGGCACCCAGGTTTCCAGTGAAGACCGGTGGGGTTTGAGGGGCAGGTGATGTAAGTTGGCTGTGCTACACAGACTACTCCTACCAGGTCTATGCTTTGGGCCTTGGCAGGGCATAGAAGGTTTGGGTTGAGGACTACGAGTGACATTGAGGCTGGCAGTATCATGAGGAGTCGCGTTCTGATTGGGCGACTCTTCGCGTCGTCATCTGGTCCTCAAAATATAATCATTGTGAATAGAAAGTTCTCAAGTCAAAGGCAGAATGTCAAGATTGGGCGATTTCCACGACAACTAAGAAAATGAGGACGGGACTTAGTCGTTCGCTAGCCGGAAGTTCTAACCATGTTTACTCAAAACAGTAGCTTTTGAGCTGATGTCCACGGAGTAATTCTCGAAGACGGGGGAAGGCACCTCCGATGGCATCGTGCGGGAGCCGCCTCTGAAGTATCTAGAGGCTGGTGGATGGAGTGTGAGTAAGATTTGTCCAAAATGATTAGAGAGATTTCTCGGGTTTCGTCTTTCATATTCTCCCAGAAGGATATCGTTAGTCTCCAATAACTTCTGATATTGCCAATGTCGCCAACAATCGCAAATCTCGACCCCCAGGAGTCGGATTTTTTCGCGGGCCGGCTAGAGGTCGTTCGGTTTCCACGTATATCTCGGATATACCAAGGATATAACCGGTAGTCTCCGAGTGCTAAACTCTTATATGCCCTGCAAAAGCCAAAGGCTCACACGCATAATTTAGAGAGTCGAGTGAATGAATACTAAGAAACCTATACTGATATTATTCGCCGTTCTCCTGTTGGCTGGAGTTTTCACATCGTTCAGTGTGACTACGGTCCACGCGGCCAAATGGACCCTCAACCTAGACGCCAGCAGTCTCTCAGCCGTCGATAGCACAATTACTGCAAGCGGCACCCAAGCTCATGGCTTTCGTGTTGGCGCTGTCTTAACCAACGCTTCGTTCACGGGGAATGCTCTGACGGTCTATGGCTGGCAGTTCCAGATTACTTACAACGCTACCGCTTTCGTTCCTCAGGGAGATCCCAACACGCTAGCGACGCCTGGGAATCCTAGCGGGTTGTATACCGACTCTTCTACGAATACCGTTCTTTATGGTGCGACGACGTCGCCGACTACGTGTCCAAGCTGGAATAGTCGTCTGACGGCTGGAACCGCTTTCGGGACGAACAGTATCGCAACATCAGGTAGTGTTGGGCAGATTCAGGTTGCGTTTACGATGCTCGGGACGAATCCTGCTCCGGTGGTTTCTGCTGCGAGCTGTATTTTTGCGAATGTTCAGTTTGAGATAATCAACCCCGTTACCACTCCTCAGACGTTCACTATCAGCAACGTTGTCTTCGTTGACAACACCGGTGCCAACATTCCGGGTGTTGTTCCTGGAGCTCCGGTGACTGAGACTATTACCGATGTTCCGCCTATTGCTAGGGTTGTTGCTACTGGTCTTCCTTCTGGGTCCTCAGCCTGTGTTCCGGTGACCGGTGCTGTTTGTAGCGCTGATGCGGTACAGTTTGACGGAACAAGTAGTACCGGCGCTATTAGCGCTGCTCCTGGCACTGCTGGCTTCTTCTGGGACTTTGGAGACCCTGCAGCAGCCTGCGGCGTGACGACAAATGATGATTGTGATGGGTTCTATTCGGGGTCTACCTTTTCGGGCGGCATTACGTGCACGAACGGTAACCTCGCCACTTTCGGTTGTCAGGGTGGTGTTGCTATTCATGATTATGGTGTGCCTGGAACTTTCAACGTAACTCTTCGGGTCCAGGATACTGCGGGGAACACTGGTTCGGCCCGTGATACTCTTGGAAATGTGATTCTCAATAATCAGCCTAGTCATACTCAACTCTTGAACTTCGCCGTACCGATAGTGTCACAGGCCCACCCAACCACTACCAACATTACGTGTAGTCCTGGTAGTGTGCAGGTTAGCCAATCCTCGTCGTGCACGGCAACCGTTACTGACACCTCGGCTAGCGGGGCGACGACACCAACCGGTACTGTAGATTTCACTACTAACTCGACCGGAACTTTCACTCCCGCCACCAGCTGCACTCTCGCCGCAGGCGCGACAGCAGGCACCGCTACATGCTCGGTAACATACACGCCCGGCGCGTCGGCTACGGGTCATCATCTCATCACCGGCAACTATGCCGGAGATTCGAGTCACACTACTAGCAGCGGGACTTTCCTACTGGCGGTAACCCCAGCCCCGCCCCACCCGACAACTACCGCCGTTCAGTGTTCGCCCGGCTCAGTGCAAGTCAGCACGGCCACCACCTGTACCGTTACAGTCACCGACACTTCGTCATCCCCAACAACGCCCACCGGCACGGTAAGCTTCACGACCAATTCGACGGGAACATTCACTCCGGCCGCGAGCTGTACACTCGCCGGCACCGCTGGCACCTCTACTTGCTCCGTGACCTACACACCCGGCGCCTCAGCCGTAGGCCATCACCTCATAACCGGAAACTACGTCGGAGACTCAACACACACTAGCAGCTCAGGGACCTTCCTTCTTGCCGTAACACCAGCACCTCCGCACACGACAACGACAGCTGTATCTTGTTCTCCGAGCTCTGTACCAGACAACTCGGCCACGACCTGTACTGCAACAGTCACAGACACCAACGCATCTCCCACGACGCCGACCGGAAGCGTCAGCTTCACAACCAACTCCACCGGCACCTTCACTCCATCCGCGAGTTGCACTCTCGCGGCAGGCGCGACACAGGGCACCGCGACCTGTTCTGTAACTTACACTCCAACCGTTGTCGGTCATCATCTGATCACAGGCAACTACGCGGCCGATTCGACACACACGTCGAGCAGTGGTAGCTTCAACCTAGCATCCACACAACGCACAACCACCACAACAGTCGCATGCACTCCTTCCCCAGTAACCGGAGGATCCGCGACCAGCTGCACAGCAACAGTCACCGATTCGACAGCAGCGGGAACCCCCGTTACACCAACCGGAACAGTCAGCTTCACCACAAATTCTACCGGAACCTTCACCCCTTCAGCCAGCTGCACACTGGTTGCGGGTACGGGAACCGCGTCATGCTCTGTAACCTACACTCCGGGATCAACCGCCGTCGGTCATCACCTGATAACCGGCACCTACCCGGGTGACGCGACTCACACGACGAGCAACGGCTCGTTCAACCTTGCCGTGACTGCTGTTCCGCCACATCCAACCACGACGACAGTCCTATGCTCACCAGCCTCGGTACAGGTGAGCACGCCCACATCATGTACAGTCACAGTTACTGACACCTCCTCGTCACCCACAACACCTACGGGAACGGTCAGTTTCACCAGCAACTCGACAGGAACCTTCACTCCAGCTACAAGCTGCACTCTCGCTGCAGGAGCGATGGCAGGCACCGCTACATGCTCGGTAACCTACACGCCCGGAGCATCAGCCACGGGTCATCATCTCATAACTGGCAACTATGCAGGAGACTCGACACACACCACCAGCTCAGGGACTTTCCTGCTTGCAGTAACACCAGCTCCACCGCACACCACAACAACAACAGTGGACTGCACTCCCAGCTCGGTAGCTGACAACAGCGCTTCCACATGTACCGCAACCGTCACAGACACCAACGCATCCCCAACAACTCCCACAGGCACAGTTACCTTCACAACGAACAGCACGGGAACCTTCAACCCAGCAGCTGGCACTTGCACACTTGCCGCCGGAGCAACAGCAGGTACAGCAACATGCTCCGTGTCATACACTCCAACCGTTGTCGGTCATCATCTGATCACAGGCAACTACCCTGGCGATTCGACGCACACGTCGAGCAGTGGTAGCTTCAACCTAGCATCCACACAACGCACAACCACCACAACAGTCGCATGCACTCCTGCACCCGTTACCACTGGATCCTCTACTAGCTGCACCGCAACGGTCAGCGACTCAACAGCAACCGGAACTGTGATCACTCCGACCGGCACAGTCAGCTTTACCACGAACTCTACAGGAACCTTCAGCCCAGCAACAAGCTGCACACTCGCAGCAAGCGCAACAGCTGGCACAGCCTCGTGCTCCGTAACCTACACGCCAGGTATCACCGGTCATCACCTGATAACCGGCTCATACCCAGGCGGCACAATATTCACGGCGAGCCAAGGCAGCTACAACCTCGCCGTAGTGACTGCTCCTCCACACTCGACAACGATCGCAGTCACGTGCTCTCCCGGATCAGTCCAAGTAAGCACCCCGACAACGTGCACCGCAACAGTCACTGACACATCTGCAACCGGCGCCACATCGCCAACGGGCACGGTTAGCTTCACCACCAATTCTACGGGAACTTTCACTCCTACAGCCAGCTGTACCCTAGTGGCAGGCGCCGCGGGAACAGCGACGTGCTCCGTAACCTATACGCCGGACGCGGGATCGGCCGGTCATCATCTCATCACCGGAGACTATAGTGGAGACACATCCCACACTACGAGTTCGGGAACTTTCACGCTGACAGTGACCGCTGCACCGCCTCACTCGACTACAACGACAGTCCAATGCTCTCCCTCGACGCTCGATACGGGCACAGCGACGAACTGCACCGCAACAGTCACAGACACTTCCTCGTCACCAACAACACCCACCGGCAGCGCTAGCTTCACAACGAACAGCACAGGAACATTCGCTCCAGCGAGCGGGACTTGTACCCTCGTAGCAGGCGCGACAGCTGACACGGCAACCTGCTCCGTATCCTACACCCCGACTGTTGGAGGTCACCACATGATCACCGGGTCTTATGGTGGCGATTCGACTCACTCCTCCAGTCAGGGATCCTTCGTCCTCGCTGTGACGGCTCCACCGCACTCAACCACGACCACTCTCACATGTTCTCCGGGGACTGTGCAAGTCGGCACACCGTCAACATGCACCGCGACAGTAACGGACATCGACGCCAGCCCCACAACGCCCACAGGCACCGTCAGCTTCACAACCAACTCAACCGGCACCTTCACTCCATCGACGAGCTGCACCCTAGCTGCGGGTCCGACCGCGGGAACCGCTTCGTGCTCCGTAACCTATACGCCGGACGCAACGGCGGTCGGCCATCACCTGATCACTGGATCATACTCTGGTGATTCAACCCACACATCCAGCTCGGGCAGCTTCAACCTCGACGCGACCTCAGTGCCCCCGCCTCCGCCTCACTCCACGAGCACTACAGTCGACTGCTCGCCGGCCTCGGTACAAGCAGGCTCCGCCACGAGCTGCACCGCCACCGTCACCGACACATCCTCGTCTCCAACGACACCAACTGGCACAGTCAACTTCACCACTAACTCGACCGGAAACTTCACTCCATCACCTGGCTGCACTCTCGCCCCAGGCGCCACAGCAGATACTGCAACATGCACGGTAACATACACTCCAACCGTCGTCGGCCACCATCTCATAACAGGCAATTATGCGGGCGACTCGACACACGACACAAGCAGCGGTAGCTTCACCCTTGAAGTCACATCAGTGCCGCCACACAGCACAACCACCAGCGTCACCTGCTTACCGGGATCCGTTCAAGCGGGCACGCCCACAACATGCACTGCCACCGTCACCGACACATCCGCGTCCGGAGCCACGACACCGACGGGAACCGTCAGCTTCACAACCAACGCTACTGGAACCTTTACCCCAGGGAACAGTTGCACGCTTGCCGAGATAATCACCGGCACCGCATCATGTTCCGTAACGTATACTCCCGGAGTTTCCGCGGCTGGTAATCATATCATAACAGGAAACTACGCTGGAGACTCGACACACAACTCCAGCTCGGGCAGCTTCACCCTCGCAGTGACTGCGGCGCCGCGTCACGCGACCACGACGACAGTCTCGTGCAGCCCATCACCTACACAAGTTAATTCGACGGCGAGCTGCACTGCAACAGTAACCGATACCAACTCTACTCCGACGACACCCACGGGCGTCGTAGTCTTCGGGACGAATTCAACAGGCACCTTCGCTCCAACCTCAGCCAGTTGCACACTCGCAGCAGGTGCAACAGTAGGCGCGGCGTCTTGCTCAGTCTCCTACACTCCGAACGTGGCGGGCCACCACTTGATCAATGCCAACTACACGGGCGACTCGTCCCACACGTCTAGCATTGGCCAGTTCAACCTCGCCACTGCGACAGTCACGCCTACAACCCACCCGACGCAGACCCGCGTCTCCTGCGGCCCAGGCTCAGTCCCAGTTAACACCCCAACAACATGCACAGCCCGGGTCATGGACAAGTCGTTGACCCCAACCATTCCAACAGGCACCGTGAGTTTCACGACCAACGACACTGGCACCTTCACTCCCTCAGCCACGTGCACCCTTACACCCGGTCCAGGATCCAGCATGGCAACGTGCACTGTAACATTCACGCCCACCCACGCAGGTCGCCAGCTGATAACAGCCAACTACGGTGGCGACTCGACACACTCGGCCAGCCGCGACACCTTCACAGTCAACGTGCGCGGCAAAGGCCAAACCCTCCTCACATTCAACGGCTTCGACCTCGACGACTATGACAACAGCGTAGGCCAACTACAAGTCGTCGTCAACGGCCAACAGGTCGTAGACATTCCCGCGGGACTAAACCAGCTCACCGGGACCGGAGACTTTTCCGCCTACGAGGCCAGAACCCTCAAGTTCGGACCCTTCGACATATCCAGCTACCTAGTCACCGGCCAGAACACCATCCTCTTCCAGGACCAAAACCCGGCCGACCACTTCGGCATCGTCAGCAGGATCACCATAACACAAGACAACACACTACTACTCTCAGCTCCCAAAGCGAGGGGAGTCGGAGGACACTCCAGCTTCAGCTACACATTCTCCAACCCGCCCCTAGCAGCCTCAAGCTTCTCCGCGCTCAACCCCGACGGCCAAACAGTAAGCACAGCACCACAAGAAACCACTCTGAACTTCGCAACAACCTACACCGGCGGAACAGGACCCTTCTCCTGCACATTCTCCTTCGGAGACGGTCAGCGCACAACGGTCACCGGCACAAACGGAGCATGCTCCGCCAGCCACAACTACGACTACAGCCGCACCTTCAACGTCCGCGTAAAGGTCAGAGGAGCAAGCACCTCCGACCTCATCACCACCAGCCTCAACATCGCGGTAACCTAAAACAACCCCTCCCATCCCAAAGTCTTCTAGAAAGATCAAATGTATACCGTGCGCTCCCGGGGGTCCCCTCGACTATATCGCGACCCGAGCTAGCGCTACTCGAAACCGGCCGCAGAACTTAATTGAGGGCATACCCAGTGTCCTCACGATAGATGAGGATCTACATGGGATCCAAGGGATTAGCCCTCGCCTTTGTTGCGATTATCGTAATCGGACTATTGCTCACAGACGTTCCTCGGCTTCATGCCTTCACCGGAGAGGATTTCACGATCACATCTGATCAAACGGCCCCGCCCACTCCGACCCAACCAAAGTCGAACGATACTGTCACCATCACCATAACAAACAACAGCACAGGATCTATCCCAGACGTTGGGCCCATTACTCTGACAAGCAATTCGACAGTCACTACGAACTGCTCCCTAACCCCAGCCTCCCACAGTAACATTCTCGGCGGGCAAAATGCCAACTCTACACTATCATGCAAGCCCAATGTTGCAACAGGCAGATTCGTCATCAACGTCACCGCGACCGACACCGCTGTCGGTAGTGGTAGAGTTCACTCAGTCTTCGTCCCATTCGTCTTCGACAATCTCGTCAACCTGGACGCGAACAGCGTTAGCCCAATCGACGCGACAGTTGCTCCGTCCGCCAGTCAGGCAAAGACCTTCAACATTGGGGCTGTTGTCAACGCTTCGTCGAATCCAATCAATAGTGTTTTCGGCTGGGAGTTCCAGATCAACTACAACGGTAGCGCGTTCACACCCCAGGCCGATCCTAGCGCGTTTTCTTCATACCCGGATGGTCCCGGGATCACTGTAACCTTCGGTTCACAGACTACAGCGGGAACCGTGAACTGGGCAGGGTTGATTGCTGCGAACAAAGCGTTCCCAGTCATCACGTATACCCCGCCTCCGCCTCTAGGAGGAACCGGCTCCGTGCTAATCGCAGTTTCTATTATCGCTCCTAACCCGCCCGTCACTATTTTGGCAAACAATTTGCTGGCGAACGTCGCCTTCGAGTTGAACAGTAAGCCTTCGACCAACCAGGTCTTCACCGTATCGACCGTAATATTTACTGATCAAAGCGGTGCTCTACTCCCGGTCTCGTATGGTGCGGACGCAGTGGAGACTGTGACCAATGCTCCTCCTGTTACCCGTTTCTCTGTACAGCTACTGCCCGCGGGAGACCCGTCTTGTGCCTCTATAACTGGGTCCCTATGCAGCCAGTACGCTTTCAAGTTTGACGGCACACCCAGCAGTGACTCGGAGGACGGGACCATTACAAAGTCGGAGTACTTCTGGGACTTTGGCGACCAGACACAAGACTCCGTGAACGCTGGCACTGCGGGCTGCGCGACTGGAATCCTCAACTGTACGCAGGGAGCGATCGCGATACACGACTATGGCTCAGCCTATGCCACGAACGGTCCCTACACTGTGTCGTTGCGTGTGGTTGACAGCATCGGCGCAACGGGAACGGCCAGGGACGATTCTGGGATCGTAATCTCCAACAGCCAGCCCAGCCACATGTCAGCCACCGCGTCAAACGTCAACGGCTTCTCCCTAACAGCCAATGTAAGAGTCATGCCGATAGGCCCCGGAGAAAACGGGCCGATAGGATCATCGCTCATCACTCTGACCAGCGTCGCTCCTGGATTCACGGGCGAGATCAGCCTGAGCTATTCGATCAGCCCTAACGTGTCTGATCCTCCGTCCGTGTCGTTCAACCCGAGCCTTGTCAATCTGCCCGCGGGGGGTCTAGCCTTCTCCAACGTCACAATATCTGTCGGAACCTCGACGCCGGTCAGAGGATACAACATAACAATCTCAGGAGCCTACGGCCCAATAATCAACAATGCTACGATCATGATTATACCCGTGACGATGAGCGTTCAACCCCCTAGGGTTATCTCGCCTGGGAACACGTTTACAGTCAACATCACGACAACCGCTGCTGATCTCCTGAGCTGGCAGTTCCAGCTCAACTACAACCAGACGTTCCTTCAGGCAGGTCTTACAAGCGTAACCTATGGGTCTTACTGGGCACAAGCAGCTTCCCAGAATCAAGCAATCCTGATCAGACAGGTGAATCAGACCCGAGGCACAATTCTCGTAGGCGGGACTCTATTTTCCGGATACCCATTGTTCAACGGAACTGGCATTTTGGCTAGTGTTACATTCACAGTGTACGGGAGGGGTGTTACCACGCTCGCACTTTCTCACGTCATAATGATTGAGGGTGTCTATCAACTCCAGCGCGGCCAGCTCGTCGAGGTCGCCGTGCCCCTCCACTTTGAACAGTCGAACGGTGTGTTCTGCAACAACACTTCCTGTCCCGAGCACTACGTGGCCATCTCGAAACTTACGACCTCTGTCACCTCAACCGGTCCCGGGACCCCCGTCACCGTCTCCGCAGCCGTAACCAACACGGGTCTGAATCCTGAGAATGTAACGGTCGCGGTCCAAGCCGGAACAAGTACGATCGCTTCGAAACAGATCATTCTCAACCCCGGAAACAGTACCGTCCTCACAGTCCAATGGAACACAACAGGATTGCCCGCCGGTCCCTACACAATCAAAGCCACCATCACAGTAAACGGTGCCACCAATCAGAACCCGAATGATTCAGCTTCACAGACCGTAAATCTCAACGCCGAAAGCCCGGGGATTCCGATAACCTACATCATCGCAGCCGTGGCCGCAGTTGCCCTCGCCGCCGTCCTAGCTACAATACTCATCATGCGTCGACGACGAGCAATGTCTCCGCGAACCTCGCCAACCACGAAAGCTCCACCGTCGCGACTCTCCCCCGGCAAGGGTTAAATAAAATCGGCTCGGTGAGCTTTTCAAATTGCAGACCACCAAGCCCAAGAGCAATCGTCGAAGGATAATCCTCGCAGTAGTAGTCATAGCAGTAATCGGTGGCGGAGCGGCCGCAGCACTTTTCTTCCTCGGCAACACCGGGGGAAACACCGGTAGGGACTTTACCATTTTTGTCAAGCAGGGAAATCCGAACTCTCCCTCGGGAACATGGTCCTCGATAACACAGGATACAGTTCTCCTCAACGGTAGTAGTACACGCCTTGTTGTTGGAGCTTCAGTTCCTGCATTTAGTTCGTTCAACGACATCCTAACGCTCAGTTTCAGTTCCCCCCTAGCGGGCGTGACTGGGCTGATAGCGCGATCTGCTCTGCACCCGGCGAAGGGAAACATGGATTGGACAGGTCTCAATGTAACGGCCGCATCGAACGCTCCAAGCCGGCAGCAGTACTACAATTTCACCGTGACCGCTACAGGTGGGGGAGTTACTCACGTCGCCACCTTCCCCCTCCTGATGAGGACGAGCGTGCTGAGAATATACCCCGTATCTCTTCAGACTACGAAAAACAGCTCGTTCGTCGTCGGCCTTGGAATCAATGACATCTACTCACTCTATGGCTTCCAGGTTTATCTCAACTACAACGCTTCTCTGCTCAGGGCTGAAAGCCTTAGTATTGCAAGTGCCTTTCTCCCGCCCAACGGTTTCATAGCTCTCAGTTCTATCAACAATACTATCGGACAAGTTGCAGTTGTAGCCACAATGCTGGGCAGCCCATGCTACGTTTCCGTCGCCTGCATAGACTCTCCCGGCTCACAAGTAACAAACTTCGCAAATGTGACGTTTACGGCTAACGCGACAAACGCGGGGATCTCAAGTCTAACACTTACCCAAACCATCCTGACCCTGCTTCACGGCCAAGGGGACATAGTACCAGTAAACGCGAACATTGGCTACCACCCGACCACGGCGGCCGTCTCGGTCGTCAATCGTACGAGTGTCACCAGTGTCAATTGCGTTCCACCGTCCGGAATTGGAGCCACAGGCTTCACCACGCAGTGCACAGCTACGGTGAGCGACTCATCGCCGGGGGCTCTGAATCCTACACGCGTTGTTCGTTTTTACAACGGCACCTCTTTCATCCAGTCCTGCAACCTTGCATTCGTTTCAAATGGAGTTTCAAGTTGTTCTGTTCCCTTCGCTATTGCGGTAGGGACCCCCTCGGGCACTCCACAGATGATTATTGCAGACTACTTGGGAGATGAGTCACATGATGTCAGCTCTGGCAGCTTCGATGTGACAGTTACCTAGGAACCGTTTCAAGCCTCAGTTGTACACCGATACCGCGGACTATCTTGCTATCAACCCGAATGGAAGTCGTATCCCACGGGCGCGTTTCCGAAAATTGACGGTCGTCATCCACGATAGATTGTATGTGATTCTGGATTCTCCGGGAAGTCTTTGAATATCCGAAGCGGCCTCTTGATATACAGCGTCATAACGATTCCAGAAACTCTTATATCCGATGTGCCGTAACCCAGTGCTGAAAGGAGTCTAGAAAAGACATTGCATAATAAGCTCAAGACAATAATGATCCTTCCCATCCTCTTGCTCTCAACATTTGCCGTAATCGGACTAGCCCCCGTCGCATCAGTCTTCGCGCAGCCCAGCCTCTCACTCTCACCTGCACTCATCAACGACAGCTGCCCGAGCACGACCTGCACCCATGACGTTGGCTCCCAGTTCCAGTACACAATCACCGCCACCGGAATAGGCGGAACAGACGCCACTCTCTTCGCCTTCCAGTACTCGATCTTTTACAACCCCGCAGTCCTTCAGGTAGCAAGCATTGATTCCTACGGACCGTTCTTCGACAGTCTCGTCTCGGCCGGAATGGCGGCGCCCGTCACAAGTATTGACAACAACGCCGGGCAAGTCACCGTTGCGGTAACCTCGCTCGGTCCGTCGACACCCGCGTCGGCAACCACTGAGGTTCTTGGTGCCATAACATTCAGCGTCGCAGGTCTTGGAAGAAGTGACCAGTCACTAGTTAACAGCATACTCATACACAACGCAGGCGGCGGAGTCCTCGACAATCTGCCAGTCACGACGACAGGCGGGGTGTTCTCGAACACCGGGCTCTTAGGTATCGCTGTCTGGCCCTATGCCTTGCCAGCAAAACAATGGGCGTATCCAGAGGCTTTCAAGTACTCTTACTCGGGAGACACGGCTTTCAATCCAGGTTGTGACGACCTCTTCGCCAACATCAACAGCACCGGAACTCTGTCAGTAATGGTCTCCGTACAGTTCACCGTCAACTCTGGCTATGGCACTACCTTGGTGAGCACTCCAGTACAGGAGATCGCCGCAAACACGCTCTACCCAGTACCTCTGCACACATGCTTCAGCCCCGTCAGCTCTTCAGGCGTTCTCCAAGTGGGCAACTACCACGTAAAGGCACAGATCTTCTACCAGCAAATCAACCTCGACAATTCGCTCGGACCAGTAATCAAGGGTCCACTGCACAGCTTCGTCACAAAGGTCGCGCCATAACCCGCCTCCTCCCAAACACCAAAAATTATTTTTTTATCCTAGTCAGAGGACACTCTATGCCGCTTATGACGATCGCTATGAAGAAGCTACTCTGGTCTGCGCTCCTCGTCATACTCGCATCCTCGACCCTAGCCCATGTCGGCGCCTATACAGTCGACCAAGGGTCTCAGATAACTTCCGACAACAACAACAACATCGACCCATCACTCGTCTACTACCGCCAGAACAATACGGCGTGGATATTCTGGTCCGCTCAAAACCAGTCGCTCACACCGACATTCGATGTCTACTACCGAATAGTTCCGGTAGAGTGTCTCCAGAACGCGAGCTTCTCATGCCTCTCCATATTCCACCCCACACACAGGCTCACCGCGGGCCCCGGAAACAACCAATTTAGCTCTGCGACTCAAACGGTGGATGGAAAAATCTGGATCTTCTTCGCATCAGATCGAAACTCAAATGCCACTCGTCACTATTCCACTGTCTTCTACAAGATATTCGACGGGACCTCTTGGTCGTCAGGGGCATCACGACTCACGCAGTGGAACGGGACAGACGTGCACCCGTCGGCCATCGGTACAAGCGATGGCGGGCTTCTCGTGGCCTGGGGCTCTGATCACAACTGCGTCTGCCTCTCCAATGTCTGGCAACAAAAGTACAACGGTGCAGGCTGGCTTCCGCCATTACAAGCAACATCGACAGGACAGGACTCTGAACCCTCACTGTCGCAGGCGGCAGACGGGACAATATGGCTCGGGTACTCGGAGGTCATGCCGTCGAAGAACAGTGACCACGACATATTCTACAAGGTGATCAATGCCGGTTGCTCGTCGAATCCTCTGAGCTGCACTCCGGTTGATCTCAGCACGATCAATTCTACCGGTGCGGGAGACAACGAGTGGCCCTCAATCGTCGCAATCAAAAACGGAGCTACGAACGGTGCGATTGTGGTTGTCTGGGCGTCGGACCGTAATAATCCATCTACGGTCTCATATGATCTATTCATGAAATACTCGCTCAACAACGGGTCGTCGTGGTCGACCGATATACAACTCGACAATGGCAGTCTTCCCAACGACACGGAGCCTTCTACCGCCCAAGTTGGACCTGGGAGAGTTGGGATCGTATGGATGTCCGACATTACCGGATCTTCAAACATATTCTCGATGGCGATTCTGGTCGCAGACGTAGGCGTCACTGCGATCACGCCTAGACAGACGGTGATAAGACGGGGCCTGACGATTACAGTCAACGTGACATTAACCAACACTGGATGGGAACAGGAGATGCCCCAGTTGAGGCTGACGGCGAACGGTACTCTGATAAACGGGAATGTAATTGGAAGCGCTGCCTGCGTCGCGGTTGCGACCGGCACTGCCGCGTGTAGGGTGCCGTACTCGGGCGCTACCAGAGCTAGTTTTGCCTGGAACACCACTGGGCTGAGAGGGCACTATGTCTTGACAGCCACTGAGGGAAACCTGACAGGAGATGCTAACACGGCTGACAACACTCTGAGCACGACTGTGATCGTCACTATCCCTGGCGATGTCAGCGGCGATGGAGTCGTAAACATAGTAGACCTCGCGGGCGTCGCCCTAGTCTTCGGCTCGACCGTTGGAAGCCCGAAGTACAATCCGAATATGGATTCCCTGCTCCTCGGCGTGATTGACATACGGGATCTCGTCTACGTTGCGGCTAGATTCGGAAACACAGGCTAAACATCGCTATATCGAATAGCTCAAATCAGCCTTATCCCCACCGTAGCCATCTCAGTATATCTCAGTAGTTCCGAGGGTAACAGGGGCAACTTCCAGCCCATAATACTTGGATAAGCTTATATCGTGTCAGCCGGTCGTAGCTTCGAAGAAAAAAGTGACTACCACATTGAACAATAAATATCTCTCTAGATCAATGCTAATGATCTCAGTGACAATTCTCTCAGCTCTCGTCGTCACAGTCGGATTCAACTCGGCAGCCGGATTCTTAGGCATGACAAAATCGTATGGTCCTGCCATCGGCTCGCCTCAGCCCTATGAACCCACCGGACCGTTCGTTGACGGCATTGCCTATCCACAATTCCTCATCACTCAGGACGGTGAATGGACCGCTCTGAAATCGGGAGGAATCGACGTATACGACTTCGCCATGACTGCGGCTCAGCTGAACGAGTACAACAGCAACATCTGCGTCGCGGGACCCGATGCCCCAGGTGGGCTCGGAGGATGCCCTGCCAACCAGGCACCGATCCAGCACGAAATAGGAATCCAGACCCTCCGGGCACTCGACAAGTGGGAGCTCGACTTCCAGGTCCAGCTTTTCCCATCCAATGTTCTGGCTTTCCGCCAGGCCATTGCGTGGATTACCGATAAGCAGAACTTTACGACCAACTTCCTCGCAGGACTTGGAGTACCCATCTACACCACTATGCCTGCTGGGCTTAGCAACGTCTGGGTCAAAGCACCATACCTCACTTGTGCAACCGCGCCTGCTCCGGGCACATGCTACGGAGCCGGGCTACCCATCAGCCAAAGGATCGCCGTCGCCAATGCGATACTCAACAATGCAGGCTTCACCATCGGCGGCAGCGGCTTCCGCGAGAACCACAGAAGCACCTGTGCCTCTGATCCTGGAGGCTGCGGTGCTCTGCTCAAACCATTCTTCTACGTCAGGTCAGACGATGTCAACCGTCTCAGCCTCGGACGATTCATCAGGAACATCATGGCTGGGACCGGAACGAGTGGTCTGAGCATACAGATGGTCTCTGGCTGTACTAACAGCGGCTACCCGTCTGCACAGAACTATTGTGAGACAACTCGTGCCTCTCTGCGACCGGCCGTCTTCGGCGCAAACAACTTCAACATGTATACTGGTGGATGGAGTCTAACGCGAGACCCGACGTTCGTCAACATATACGACCCCTTGGGAATCTTCCCATTCGGTACCAACTACAACCGCTACAACGACCCGGTCTTCACACAGGCGGAGAGAGGCCTAACAACGGCTCCCTCTCAGTCGACCGCACAGACCTTCGCGTACGCTTTGGAGGATGAGTACAATGCAACCCTTCCAGCCCTGGACGTATGGTCTACACAGGCACCCTACGCGTACCGCATCTACCACTCTGACTCTGACGCTACACTCAACGGTCTACAATGGTCAGGAATCAACGTACTGCTTGGCGTCGGTTGGAACAACGGATTCAGCTTCATCAACGCTCAGCTCATCGGTGCTCCACTCCATAACCCAGCCCATCCAGTCTTCATCAAATACGGGATAAAGACCGACGTGCTGGACGCTCCCAACCCAATCACCACCCAGTTCCTCTACGATTTTGAGACATACACTTCAAGCTACGACTTTCTCAATGCTCTAGCCAACGACGACCTAGGCTTCTCCGGTGACCTGCCGAACATGGCAAGCATACCGGTCGTAACTAGCAATGTTGCCAATGGAGCCGCCTTCCCAGACGGCTCGATCTGCACCCCTGACAATCCAGCCTCAGGATGCCAGGTCCTAACCATTCAGCTGCGCCCTGATCTAAGCTGGGCAGCTTCGCTCGACGGTGCTATTCCATCACTACCCGTAACAGTTGACGATGTGCAGTTCTCAACGCTTCTGGCGCGCGACGACCCCGGCAGCTTCATCAGTGCTTCGTATTTCGACCTCCAGAATGTTCTGACCCACAACTCGCACCCCAGCGTCGTAACTAATCCGAACGCTGTAGTGTTTGAGTTTAGGACCCAGGCAGTCTGGAACCGCCACTATGTCGGCGGGACTCCTGTCGAGTCGTTGCAGCACTGGTGTGTCGAGGCTCACGGGGGAAGCGGTGGACCAGCAGCTACTCCGGGCTGGCCGGGAACGACCAATCCGGGCGTTGATTGTCGTCCGGTGAGCAGTTGTGTGCTCAGCGGGACCAACTTCAACGCTAACGGTGTCTACAGCTGTCCTTGGCCTCAGGCTCCTTCAGGCTGCTCAACCTGTAACTGGCCTGACCAGGGAGTTTCTGTGACATCGTCCGGTACCCAGAACAGCATCAACCAGCAATCGTTTGTACCAGGCAACCCAGTCGGCACAGACCTTGGCTCGTTCGCCTTCGTCTATGACTCGAAGAACTCGTTCACAGGCGGAACCAACGGTCCTATGGTGTTCCGCACACGAGAACCGGGCATGACGTGGCCGGGCTATTCTGGCTCGTCTCCCAACGACGGCTACTTCACTAGCGTCGGCGGCACGACCTTTACCATCAACGGCAATGGTGCTGGCTGGTACAAGTTCCACCAGGCGGGCAACACCAACTGGTACTGCACAGCATGCGTCGGCGGCACCTCTGAATCCGGTCCGCTACCACCGCCAGACATGGTCATCAACATTGTTGACCTGTCTCTCGTAGCAGCACACTTTGGACAGTCCCCAGGACTTGTAGGCCCGTATGGACATGCAGCCTGGGACCTCAGCGGATCAAGCGGGACACCTGACGGCAGCGTCAACATCTTCGACCTGACGAGAGTAGCGCTACACTTCGGACAGAGCTTCCTAGGCGGAGCAGACCAAGGCGGCGGAACCGAGGGCACAATACCCGGATGGGTATTCGAGAACATCCCAGGAACCTAAACGCGAAACGGCAAACCCCAAATATCCCCCTCCTTATTTTTCTTACGCGATTCAGAGGAAACTACGTTGACATGGTATCTCGAAGTGAAGGAGTATGGGTCTTAAGGCGTATCTACTCAAACGTCTCGTCTACACCATAGTTCTGGTATTCTTTGTTCTGACTCTGAACTTCATAATCTTCGAAGCTTTGCCGGGAGGAAACGGGGCCATCAACAACATTCTCGGTTCGGGGCATCGAGTGAGTCAAGTCCAGATCGATTATTTGTATCACCTCTATGGGCTCGACCAGCCCTTGTACGTGAGATATTACAAGTACATCGACAACATGCTAACGCTCCAATTTGGCATTTCACTACAGAACGGTCATCCAGTCCTTCAAGACCTACAACAGAGGCTTCCGGCCACGCTCGAACTGCTAGGCGCTTCGACGCTTTTGGCCATCGTGATCGGAATCGGGCTCGGAATGGTAAGCGCCTACAGGAGGGGAGGCGTCCTAGACTCCTCGTCGGTCGTGGCGTCTCTAACAACCTTTTCTCTCCCAACCTTCTGGATGGGTCTACTCTTCATAGCAGTCTTCGGCCTATTTTTCCAGTGGTTCCCGACCGGCGGAAGCGCCCCCCCCGAATGGGCAATCAACGGGCTTCCGTCGAATCCTCTAGCGGTCCTCCTGACTAAGATCCAGTACGCATTCATGCCCGTCGCTGTTTTGACGCTCTTCTCCTATGGGTTCTACGTTCTGTTGACCCGTGCAACAATGATCGAGGCGCTACAGGAGGACTACATTTCGACCGCACGAGCCAAGGGAGTCAATGAACGAAGTGTACTGGTCAAACACGCATTCAGAAATGCCTCTCTACCCATCGTCACGTCGGTCGCACTCGCCTTCGGAAGCATTCTAGGAGGCGCAATCATAACTGAGACCGTCTTCAACTGGCCCGGCCTCGGCCTCTGGACATTCAGAGCCATCCAGTTCAACGATACTCCCGTTCTCCAGACCATCTTCTATCTCGGAGCCGTAGCGATAATCATCGCGAATTTTGTCGCTGACATACTGTATGGTCTCATAGACCCGAGAATAAAGTACAGCTAGCAGTGACTCTTGTTGTCGGCGCGTCGCAGAGCTCTGCTCTTCCAGTGGGATAGATTCCGAGCCTTCATGAAGCAGCTATTAAAGAGCAAGCGAGCCTTCGCAGGCGTTTTCATACTCACGTTCTACATTGCTTTCGCAATAGCAGCCCCTTACCTCACACACTATGATCCGATAAACGGTATCAACCTCTCAGGACACTTCGATCCTCCGACTTGGTGGAGTGCTCTGCCGGGCCAGCCGGATTTGAGTCGTAACATGCAGCTCTTCCCAAACACTGGCTTCGATTCGCCATCGAGTCTGCAAGACCAAGGCTGGAGTGTGACGCAGACTCCGTCTGGCCTGAGTTACTTCTCGACGGGTTACGACCCGAATGAGAAGGTCGTCCGGTCCTACAACGGCTCCTCTGTGACTTTCCCTGTAAGAGAGCAGATAGATTACGTCCGCGTTGCCGGCTCACCTCTGCCGCCTTCGTCAGGGGCGACAATCACAATTGCCAAGAACTTTCTCTGGCAATACTCCGGACCGCCGTTCCGCTTCATTGGCAGCCTTAGACTTCTTCTCACGGGGATAGACAACATATCCTCCATGGGCGTCACCGTCTTCATTGCCAAAGAGGGGGTGCCAGTGCCGATCTATACCGGAACCTTAGACGCTCAAAGTGTAGACAACCTTGTTGACCTTGGAGGTGCATTTGCGCTCGATTCGCAGAGTAGTACAGTCAAACAGCTATTCCCCTCTGCCGCCGATCCTGCGAGATTTGTCTTCTTTGGCAAAGGAACCTACACTTACGGTCTCCAGTTGACAGTCGTCGATCAGAACGTGTCGCAGGGTGCATTGGTCCGACTCTTCATTGACAATGCGAACCTCAATCTCTACGGTACGTCGTGGGGGCTACTGGGCACCGACCAGCTCGGTCGAGATATTTTCACCCAGCTCGCATGGGGAGCAAGGGTCTCTCTAATTGTCGGACTCCTTGCTTCTGTAGTGGCTATTGCAATAGGACTCACCGTGGGACTTCTCGCCGGCTATCTAGGAAAGATTGTTGATGAGGTCTTGATGCGTAGCACAGATCTCCTCTTGGTGCTTCCAGGGCTCCCGCTGCTGATCATACTTGCCGCTCTCCTCGGCCCTTCAATCTGGAACATTATAGCCATAATCGCAGTTCTCAGCTGGCCGGGATTCGCTAGGATTATTAGGTCTCAGGTTCTCACACTAAAGGAGCGGACTTTCATAGAGGCTTCCAGGGCGGCTGGCTCAGGCGTCGGCCATATCGTTCGAAAGCACATCGTTCCGAATGTCATGGGCCTAACCTACGTTAACCTAGCTCTAACAGTACCCGCTGCAATCGTCACAGAGGCAGCCCTCGCTTTTCTCGGCCTTCGCGACCCTAGCGTATATTCGTGGGGAGCAATGCTAAATGACATCCAACTGAATCAGACGCAAGTAACCGACTGGTGGTGGATACTGCCGCCAGGACTTTCAATCGCCCTGCTCTCCCTGTCTTTCATCCTGATCGGCTATGCCCTGGACGAAATACTGAACCCGAGGCTGAGAATGCGACGCTAGTCCAGGCCAAACCTCTCAGCTAAACTGCTTCCCAGAATAGCGCCGCCCAGCAGCAGGACTATCCCGAACGGGATGAACACCTTGAACACGTCGCCAAGCGCTTCTTGCCCCACAACAACGTCGAAGAGTGGTCCGGCGAGCCCGATGGTTGAAGGCAGAGACAGAACAAAGCCTATGATCACCGCAGACGCTACCAGCGTCAACGCAAATCCCACGATCGCATTCTCCAAGTCGCCCATGACGATTCCAGCGACTACACTGGTCAAAAAGATGAGGGCAAAGTCAGCCGAGGTCAAAGCTGGCTCATTAAACAATCTCGCGAGGCAGACTGCGCTGATCAGGGCCGTCCAAGACGGGACAACCAGCAGAAGGATCCTTCGCGAAATCATCCCGGTCCCCTCTGCGCATGGCCGCTGGCACGTTAATTAACTGCTTCACTCAATCAAACTCGAACATTGGACAGACGCCAGATTCTGGGGATTGCATACGCGGCATCCGCGCTAGGCAGCTGGGTTTATCTCATAGGCCCTGCGGCCAACTACATGAGCTATTTTCCAGCCTTGAGCCAGATATACATTACAGTCAGTGACATTTCGAACAGCTCGACTCAATCGAACACAGACGTAGCCTTCAAGTTCACAGTTACCAACCCGACCCCCTACGTTGGGCTCGAGTTTCAATTAATATCCTATCTCGCAATCCTCCCCAACGGAACCGGCAACAGAGTAGCAATAGTCGGCTCCGGTTCCGCCGTCCTAAACGGGTACGTAGGTATTCCCGCCAGCTCATCAATCGATGTTCCGGCCACTTTCTCCACCGGGCTGAACATCGACCAGTTCCAGAGGCTCTGCTCAGTCAACAACAATGAACTGCCGTGGACCTTTGAAGGCGTGATGAGCCTCGGAACGCGCGATGGAAGTCTTACAGATCAGTTTAGCGAACCTGCCACTAGCCAGTGTTGAACGAGTCCTCATAAGCGATTCTAGAATCGGTCGACGTCACGGCAGAACTCGTGCCATATGAGCGGAACAGGAGCCAGTATGTCTAGTGGGGCATTCGAAGACATATCCGGAACAGACACCGTCAAATCTGTCGAGAAGCTCTCGTTTTACTTCCAATTCGAGTTCTGAGGAATAGCCTGTCAGACTTTGGAGAAGGTGTTGAGGGATTGAGAAGGATGTCAGGAGGGAAATCAAGGGTTTACCCGTGCTCGTTTCAACCGGCAAACCTTATTTTCATCAGGTCCCACTCGACTTCCCAGGATACTGTTAATGTCGGTGCTGGACGTCGAGGGACTGAAAACATACTACACAACCCTCAGAGGCAAGGTCAAAGCCGTTGATGGAGTCAGCTTTAGCATCAAGCAGGGAGAAGCTATCGGCGTCGCCGGCGAGTCCGGGTGCGGAAAGACAACACTTGCTCTCTCAATCCTTAGGCTTCTGCCCCCAGGGGGCAAGATTGTCGACGGAAGGGTAGTCTTCGACGGGACAAGTCTCGGAGATCTTTCGGATGATGAGTTGAGGAAGAAGGTCAGATGGAAGGGTATAGCGCTTGTCTTTCAAGGAGCAATGAACGCCTTCAACCCGGTCTTCAAAGTCGGAGATCAGATCGTAGAGGCCATCAGAATTCATGAACCAGAAACAAGCAAGACCGACGCTTGGAAGAGAGCAGAAGATCTGTTCGAGCTCGTCGGGATCGAGCGCGGGCGAGCCCACAACTATCCTCACGAGTTCAGCGGCGGAATGAAACAGAGGGCAATGATCGCCATGGCGCTATGCCTCAACCCTCAGCTTTTGATAGCCGACGAGCCGGGCACCGCCCTCGACGTAATAGTCCAGGCTCAAGTTCTGAAGCTAATGCGCGAACTCAAGGAGAGGCTGAACCTGAGCATGATTCTGATCAGCCATGACCTGTCCATCCTAGCTGAGACCTGCGACAAGCTCGCCATAATGTACGCGGGAAAGATCGTAGAATTCGGAGACGTATACGAAGTCTTCAACGAACCCTCACACCCCTACACGCAAGGTCTCATCGGAGCCTTTCCCAAAATCAAGGGCCCCAAAACAAAGATGGTCTCAATCCCCGGATCCCCACCGGACTTGCTTGATCCTCCCCCCGCTTGTCACTTCAATCCGAGATGCCCGTACGTGATGGACGTCTGCAAGAAAGAAGAACCACCCCTAATCCAGATGGGTTCTAAAGACCACTATGCAGCATGCTGGCTGTATCCCAAGAAGTGACAAGATGAGAACACGAACATCTAGCATAGTTTGTCAAAGATTTCGGCTAATCTGCCCAGAGAGCAAGCTGCAAATTGCGAATTGGTCACAAACGGGTTTTCATGAGGCGAGCCGTTGACGAGCACCGTGTGTAGGATCTGCGGCTACGATGCCGGAGAGAACGGCGAGGAAATGCTCAGAATCCACATGTCAGTCGAACACTCCGACGTTCAGTCGGCTCCAGTTCCAGCAACTCAGACCGTCGAGCCGCCCCCTGAAACTTTTGTCCACGTCGAATCGTTGACCAAGCACTTTCCCCTCAAGACCGGCTTCTTTGCTAGCATATTCTCGAGAGAGGAAGCCTCTGTGAAGGCTGTCGACGGAATAACCTTTGGCATAAAGAAAGGAGAAATCTTCGGACTAGCTGGAGAGAGCGGAAGCGGAAAAACTACTACGGGGAGGTTGCTCGTCCGGCTTGTTCAGCCCACGAAGGGACATGTTCTCTTCGAGGGTAAAGACATCTCCAAACTTTCAGACCGAGAGCTGAAGCCGCTCAGACGAAGAATTCAGATAATATTTCAGGACCCATACGAATCGCTCAATCCGCGCATGACGATCAAGGAGATCGTCGCCGAGCCCATACGTGTCCAGCACGCCGCTAAGACCGAGGAAGAGGTCGAGCAGAGAGTGAAGGAAGCGCTTCAAGAAGTGGAGCTCGTGCCACCCGACGAGTTTCTATTCAGATATCCCCACGAGCTGAGCGGGGGCCAGAGACAAAGGGTCGCTGTAGCGAGGGCATTCGTCCTCCATCCTGAACTGGTGGTCGCGGACGAACCTGTCTCTATGCTCGACGTGTCTATAAGAGCAGAGATCCTGAACCTCATGCTGAACCTGGTCCAGAAGTACAACACGAGTTTCCTCTTCATCACCCACGACCTGGCAGTGTCGCGTCACATGTGCGACCGGCTGGGTATCATGTACCTAGGACAGATCGTTGAAACGGGCAGTACTGACGCCGTAATAGGAAGTGCTCTGCACCCGTACACCCAGAGCCTCATCGCCGCAGTCCCAGTTGCAGACCCTTCGAGCAAAAGGACTGGAGACGTGATAGCAGGAGAGATTCCCAGCCCAATAAATCCCCCCTCAGGTTGCAGATTCCATACCCGTTGCCCCTACGCGCACACGATCTGCACGACGGAGGAGCCCCATCTGATAGAGGTCGAAAAAGACCACACCGTAGCCTGTCACTTGTATGACGGAGTCTCCCCGAGCCGACCCAAATAACAGCTACAATCTCTGAGAGAGTAGTGGAGGCCACGACTTGAGCAAGAGTAGAACACGAACAAGCGTGACAACCTTTTTCCTATTAGTCACGGTTCTAATATCGCTGGAGTTAGCGAGCATCGGCGAAGTCCGAGGCGACTATACAGTCGCGGTATCCGGCAGCTCAGTCTCCGTAAACATTACGACCATTTTCAGCGAGAACCTTACAGATGTCACGCTACCCATCTACAAACTCATGCTCTCAGGATCGAACGCGTCGACGGCAATCGCAACTATGTCATCTGCACTAGACAGCATGGTCCCTGGCGCTGCCGTCTCGATGCTGACAATCACATCTGAGTCAACAGCCAACATGACAAGAATAGATCTTCACTTCAACGTCGGAGGAATAGTGACATCATCAAACGGTCAACTGAAGATCAACATGGCCTGGAAATCTTTCGATGTCACTTCTGACATTACCAACGGCACCATATCTCTGAATCTAGTAGGACAATACTTGGCGAACAGCCAACTATTGAATCAAAGATCCTCTACGCTCACTGTATGGAACTACTTCGTGGATGGGACGGTCGTACCTTTCCAGGATTCTATCGCCCGGGCCGCCTCGATCAACCTTCTAGACTTCTCCCACCTCTCAACACCTCTCGAATCATGGCCGCATGAATTCAACCTGACTAACGGTGGAACCACGATCTTGACGAATGCCGAGAGCCACAGTCTGGCGATTCGTGAAACCTTCAATGAAGGAGGCTCCCCCTTCACCGACGTATTCTCGGCTTCCTTCTCTCACAACGTACAGTTCAGCATCGCCGGAAGCCCGACGGTAATCGGCGACACTGTCATTTTGGATGCGAACAATTCTATCGCCTTGACAATGGTCGGAATAATAGTCGCAGCGCTCGCAACCATCGTGTTAGTGTTTGTTATAGAGCGGCGGATAAACAAGTCAGGGCGCGCGCTGTTCAAGAAAAAGGACCGCTCGAGACAGAAAAAGTAGCGACCCACGTTGGGGACGTAAACGCAGATGGAGCGTGTTCCTGAAGACAGGGAGTTCTATTTCAAATGTCCAAGATGTGAATCTTTGTTTTCGACCACGAAGAGCATGCTTGAACAAGACAGATACACGAAAGGCTCGCTTACAAGAATGCTACTCGGCGGGCGAGTGTCACCATTATCCTCGGTCCCAAAGTGCACACGATGTTCCACGAGACTCGAAAGAATATCTCAAGAGGAGTTTGATCAGCTCATGAGCAAACCCAAGAAGTAGCTGAAAATGTAGACACCTGTCGGAAACCATTGAAGCCAAGAGTTCTCCTGATCTCATTGATTCTGTTCGCCATCATCTCACTATCCACATTTCTCCGATACAGCACCACGGTGACGGGACAAACGTTCCAGTTGCATCCTCCCATCGTGATAGTCGGCAATGGAGACTTTACTAGGGCGAACGGAGTAAGCGGTGGTGATGGAAGTTTTCTCAACCCCTTCATCATTCGAGGCTGGAACATAAGCGCTCCTGGTGGAGTCGCGATCAACATAACAGGCACCACTGACTATTTCGTAGTTGAAGAGGTTCTCATCTCATCCAGCCAATATGGCATAGTTCTCGACAAAACCGCAAATGGTCAAGTATCAAACTCGACCCTTAGCAATAATCAGAACGGGATCCTCATACTGTCTTCTAATGAAACACTTGTCTACAACAACAATTTCGTCGCCAACACCGATCAAGCCAAGGACACCCAAGGAATCTACAACTCTTGGGACAACGGATACAAAGACGGTGGAAACTACTGGTCAGACTACTCCGGTGTCGACCACTGCAGTGGCTACGTTCCTCAGACGATTTGTCCCGCTCCTGATGGAATCGGTGACACCTACTACACCATTTCCGGAGACTCCGGCGCCGTCGACGACTATCCCCTTATGAAGCCCTTCCTTCCAGACACAACCCCTCCGGTCTGGCCACAAAACAAGCAACTCATGGACTCAATGGTCACGCCAAATAGCCTAACGTTACAATGGACGAACGCCACGGATGACACCGGAGTCACGTTGTATCGAGTCTATGAAGGAAGTAGTATAATCGCAAACGTGACCGCCAACCGGAATAGCTACAACGTGACCGGGCTCCAACCTTCTACTTCATACACGTTTAAGGTCGAGGCAGGAGATCATAGTAACAACTGGAGCACTGATGGCCCAACTCTCACCGCCAGGACATCGGCCGTATCCTTTTGGCTCTTAAGCACGGACTTCTGGATAAGGAACTGGTATCTAGCGCTGGTCCCGTTGGCAGCTATCGTGGCACTTACATTTGTCGCATTGAGACAGAGGCGACGATCAAAGACGAGGGTCTCTCCGATCGTGGACGCTCCTGTCGTGAAACTGTCGTGGGTCTATCTATGGAGAAATCCGGTCAGGAACATCATCAATAGGAATGCTCCCATTACGATCGCAAAGCCGACCGGCACGAATACTACTCGTCTCAGCGGGAAGTCCCATGACGCGAAGTTCTTCGAATAGCCTGTCTTTTCTACAATGACAACAAAACCCACTATTATTGCGGCCCATATTCCGATGAAATAGAATCCGAAAAACCTCAATCCCCCAAAGTAGAACGCAATTAGAATCGTGAGATAGGCACTCAGTCCTCCCAGCGGTGCCAGAACGAAGACGAAGAATACCGTAGACGTCAAAGCCCAGCCCAACCATGTTGGTATACTGGAGATCTTAGCGGAAAGACCTGAGCGTCTCTCCCTTCTACTCCAAATCTTCGGGTCAACGCGCTTCCAAGAGCCATGGTCTCTAGAGGAATTCTCTGCAGCGGGTTCCTCATTTGGTCCTGATTCCTCGGTCTTCGTCATAGACGATCACGAATTCCGCGGTACCCGATTAAAGTCTATCCAAGACTTCTCTTCAACAGTCGTCAAGCACCCCCTCAAGCGGTCATGGGGTCAGGCGTCGCAGAATCAAAGATGCGAGAGGAGAATGGTGCGGGGGGTGGGATTCGAACCCACGAAGGCCTTCGCCACAGGGTCCTAAGCCCAAGGCGGGGACAGTCTGCCCCACTGCCCATTAGACCTGGCTCTGGTACCCCCGCAGTTCCAACTCTTGCCGGATGCAACCCTAGCGGGAGTAGCAGAGACAAGTTAAGACTATTCGCCGCAGGCCAACTAGTCCGAGCCTCCAAGTCCCGGGTCAAAAACTGCGCAACCTCCAAGCAAACAACCAAAACATAACGCTCCAGCGCGCCCCATTCCGGCCCGAGAAAACCCTCCCGGAACCTGACCCCGAAGACCAGCCCCCGACGATCCCACCACGAAACCAGGCTCCCGCCCGACTGTTACCATCCACGGTTACCAGAAGCGTTACCACCAGACAAATCTCAAAAGCAGTTGATCCTCACGATACAGAAGAGCTGTTTGAGAAGAAATCCATCCGGAAGATCGCCCAGAACAAGCCCGGATCTGCAATCCGGGAGGGGGGTCCCAGGCGGCTGGTTTCGCACGCTTGGAGGGCCGCCACGCGGCAACTACTGAAAACGGCTGACCAGCCCATTCTGCGCGAGAAATCGGATATCTCGCCCAGAAACGTTCCAGACAGTGAGACGACCCGTCCAGGATCTGAAAATAAAAAATTCCCCGCGACACAAACCAGCTCTTTGGAAACTGAGAACCGCCCCCGGGCATGGTTATGATATCGGCTTCGAGCTCTCCCAGAGGTACTCGAAGTAGCTCTTCCCAAACCTGACCAGCCCAATATGATCCGAGGAAATAGCCAGCGTCAACCCCTTCTCCGGATCCTCGCCCAATAGTATTATGATCTGATTATCATCCGAGATGATCCCCCCTCCAAACATCTGCTCCCGGGTCCGAACCTGTGCAAGCCCCTTCAGCTGCCGAACAGTCTCCCGGCTAGTCGCCAAGGGAAGCATAACCGAGACGTTAACCCCCTTCTCTCTCATCAACGCGAGAACCGAGAGAGCCATTGAGACTATCGCATCTGGAACAACCGGCATGGCCACCATCAACTCTCGCCGGGTCCGTGACAGCGTCTCTTTGATCTTGTCGAGGATATTGTCTTGGCCCCTCACGATCCAGATGTCCGGCTTCTCCCGAGCTCCCTTCTTCTCATAGAGCGGCTGAAGCTCCTCCAACGCATCAGCCTCGCTCGACCTAATCGTCGTCTCAAACCGGACACGCGACGATTCCAGAGCAGTAGACGGAGCCTTCGCGTAATACTTGGTCGGACGACCCTGCTCCAGCTCAACCCAACCCTTCCGCTCAAGATTCCCGATAATCTCGTACATCTTCGAGTAGGGAATAGAAGCTATTCGGCTAAGCTCGCTAGCAGCCAGAGCCCCAGACTCGACGAGGGAGACGTAGGCCTTCGCCTCATACTCTGTAAGCCCAAACTCCTTCAACGCCCTCCGCGTCTTCTCACCCACAACCAACAGTCAACCCACCACATATCCATCCATCGATAACGCGGTACAGAATGCCGCTTCGCTCCGGTAATAGGGTGTAAATACCTTCTCCGCCACGTTTCTCAATGGGACCTGTCCACTACGTTGATCGATAAGCAGAGCGTCATCGAGAGTCTACGCGGAGTCCTCGACCCGGAAATCGGGATCAGCATCGTCGATCTCAACATGGTCCGAGACATCACAATAACAGACGACCATGTCAAGGTAAAGATCGCTCTGACCGTCGCCCACTGTCCTCTGGCCAAGACCCTACAATCCGACGTGGAGAAAGCATTGAAAAAATCCGGCCAGGTCCATTCAGTCACCGTTGAGACGACATCGATGTCGAAGTCAGAGCTTGATGAGCTCAGAACAATGCTTCAGAACAAGACGGCCAAGACAGGAGCTGAGCCCAGGACGAACGTTGGCGCTGGCATCGAACGCCTAGGGAAACGGGAGATCAGGAATATCATAGCAATAGTCTCAGGCAAGGGCGGCGTAGGAAAATCATTCGTCACAAGCATGCTCGCATGCGAACTCCGCAGACAAGGCTACGAGGTCGGAGTCCTAGACGCAGACCTCACAGGACCGAGCATCGCCAAGGTCTTCGGACTAACCAACCACCCCTCCAAGAGCCCCGCCGGAGCCATCACGCCGATCGAGACAAAGACCGGGATCAAAGTCATGTCGATCAACCTCATCCTCGATGATCCGGGAACACCCGTCATCTGGCGAGGACCCATAGTCAACAGCGTAATCCGCCAGCTTTATTGGGACGTAGACTGGGGCAAGCTCCACTATCTGCTAGTAGATCTACCGCCGGGCACGAGCGACGCCCCGCTGACCGTGTTCCAGTCCCTCCCGCTTGACGGGGTAATCGTCGTATCCTCCCCCCAAGACCTAGCATCTCTAATCGTGACAAAGGCGGTCAACATGGCAAAGAAGATGAACACCGAAATCTTCGGACTGATAGAGAACATGAGCTTTCTTGAATGCCCCGGCTGCGGCGAGAAGGTCCATGTCTTTGGACCGTCCCAAGGCGAGAAACTAGCAGAGCAACTCGGCATTCTCTTTCTAGGGTCAATCCCGATAGACCCGATGATCGCTCGAAAATCCGACGAAGGACGGATCGAAGACTACTCCTCTTCCGCCTTCCAGGCAACCGCAGACAAACTCCGGCTCAGAACCTCGGAGCAGGTTCAACAGCTCATGCAAGGGCTGCCCATCGCGTGGGCGGTCGAGCCCGCGAAGAGCTAGACCCTCGTTTACGCGCATTAATATCTGAGTCCACACCCCATAATAGGAGACTCCGACCACTTCGTGTTGTGAACCAAATGGCTAGAAAGACGCTCAAGAGGAAGAAGGGAAAGGCGAAGAGAGAACCAAGAAAATCGAGCCCTCCGAGACCCGTTGAAAGGAGCTCTCGACAAGAACGTGCTTTCAAAGCCCCTAACAAGAGCCCGATCATCCCAAGCGTCCCGGCTTCCACTTACCGGGCGCAACCGGCCGTCTTGCCACACGATCATCCGGTCTTCTCGATCAAGATAGGCTCCATCAACGGTGAGACCACGATCGGCGACTTGATAGTGGCGTTTCCCAGAACCAGGGATGTGCTGATGAAGCATGGTCTAAGGTTTGATGTGGAAGATGCCGGATATCTTTACATGACGCTGAACATCTTCTCCGCAATACATGGTCTCGCGGCCGGCAGCCTCGTGCAAGAACTCCACAATGTTTCGCTGGAGCCGCCTGTACAACCACCTTCCCAGCAACTGCGGACGGTCACGGCAGTCCCGTCCGTCTAGACCGGAACCCGTGCTATCTCGCCGCTTGCACGGCTCGCGCTGGCTATGGGGCAACGGAAGAAACAAATGCCGGTTTCTTCACGCGTTGTTGAGTGGAAGCTAGAGCAAGGATCCTCGTCACGGGACTGGTCCAAGGAGTCTTCTTCAGACGAGAAGTTACCGATCTAGCTAGAAGGCTGGGACTCGCAGGCTGGGTGCGGAATCTCTCCGACGGGCGAGTCGAAACCCTGGTTGAGGGTGAGAAGGACAGGCTCGACGAGCTCATAAAATTCTGCCACGTAGGACCCAGAGGGGCCAGAGTGCGAAATGTCGAAGTCGAATGGTCAGACTACAAGGGAGAATTTCGCGGTTTCAAAATAACAAGGTGACACCCCTTTCTCGGAGAACAGAGACCCAAGCTAGTGAGTCCTCAGGCCAAGACTAAAAGTCGGATCGGCTCTATCACCAAAAGGTAAATGAAACCTGGTTTTGAGATGTCGGCTGCTCCGGTGGTGTAGCCCGGTTTAGCATAACGGCCTTTCGAGCCGTTGATCGCGGGTTCAAAAGCGGCAGTAGGCTGCGGGAAGTCCCGCCCGGAGCACCAGAAACGCTTTTCTACTAAACCTGATCCGGCGACCTCTCAGCTGAGGGACAGGTAGAAGAACTCTAGCCGCGTATCAGCATGAAGAGAGCAAAGGTCAAAGGTTCTCGTAGTATTTCTTTGCGATCGACACAGCCTCTTGAGGCCGACTCGCAGCGGTCTTATATTCCGGCTTCGAGTTTCCAGAAACTGAGGCGGCTTTCTCGAAGAACTTTCGCACCCCTTCCGCATCCCCGCGGTAGAGCTCTATCCCACCAGCTATCCTATACCATACCTCGGCCCTCGTCTTGTTGCCTGTTGATTCGAAATTGGTCGCTTGGCTCATCGCTTCCTCTAGTGACGCAGTGATCCTCTTGGGGTCTAGGAAGAGTAGTCTCGACATTGATTGGTACATCTCGGGGTCGTTACTCGTTATTTCTTGGAGTCTGCTCAGCACCGTGGGTTCCGGGCCCGGATTGGACTGCGTTTGGGTCTTCTTCCTCCCAAACAGACCGAATGTCAGTTGACCACGATCCTTCTCTAGTCAGGGTGGAACAGATAATGGAGCCCATTTAAGAGTTCATCCCGAAAGTTTCATACCGACCATTCATGGTCGAAGTTCGTGATTTGGGACGATGAGTCTGGAAGACAAAATGGTGCGCCGACGAGAATTGAAGGAAAAGGCTCGGAAGAGGAAGAGGGGCCCCTATCGTAAGGCTTCCAGTGGGAAACTGATCAAATACTAGATTCTACAGCGTAGGAGTCGGCCGGGGAGCGCCGTGCGGAGGGTTCTTAAAACTCGAGTATGGTCCTTGAGTCTTATCACGTCTTGAACCAGGAGACGACCATCTCATCAAGCGCGTATTGGTATGCGTCTGTATTTTCCCATGCTACTGGGCTCAATGGTTACGAGTTCTGAACAGCTGTGGTTTCCGAAGCATATAGTGCAGTGCTCGACATCCCATGCTGGGTCCACCTTATGACATGTCTCACACATTAGGCCGAGTGCACGGATGTCTGTGCATGCCTGGCATAGTTTCTGAGAGACGGCAATTGGGCTGGGACTTTGGGAGAGCATGGAAGCGATGTCCCTGCTCATCTTTTGTACTTCAGGGGCAGACTCGAGTTGAACTGCTTCGCCTCGAACTTGGTGGCGGTACTTGCTGACAGCGGCCTGCGTCACTCCAAGTCTGGTGGCTACCTGCTCTTGTTTTAGTCCATAATGCTCGAGGAGTTCGCGTGCCACCATGGCTCGAAGTGCTGGAACTACAGACTTAGACGCGATCTCACAGGGGATTATCAAAGAAACAAATACGACTAATCCTACAAGCTATTTAAACATGACTTATGTCATACTCCGACCACTATGCTCTTGCGTCGTGTTATAGGAGATCTTACGAAGAATCTGGATATACTGGGGAGTAGAGTTTTGAAAGACGGAAGTCCAGAGAAACTCGTCGCCGACGAATGTATAAATGAAATTACGTACGACCTAGTTGAGTGATGCTCGATGGTCACAGTTGATGACGTTACGCGGGAACTAGAGAAGGTAGTAGACCCAGAAATCGGGCTTCCAATAACCGAGATGCACCTTGTCGACGAGATAACCATCAAGGAAGACGGCGAGCTATTCATCAAATACCATCTCACAGCACCCTTCTGCCCTCCAATATTTGCAGAAGACATTGGAATGAATATCCGTCAGCTCACCTCCAAGCTTGATGGAGTGAAGAAAGTTACAGTCGTACTCCACGGCCATGCCCTAGCCAACGAGATCAACCAGAGGGTCAATCCCGATTACAAGCCAGCAGCCTGAACCTGGGTTGTCCGTTATGATCGGATGATACTTTCGACGAGGAACTCCGAGCCGGTCGGCTTAGGATATATAGTGTCCCTTTTTACCCAGCGGTGTCGTCCATCCTTCTAGTGGAGTATTCAAGAATCGTATCCCTGGTTATCGGCTCGAAGCAAGAATTTTTCTATGCTTCCAGCCTCTTGGAGGACGGATAGTCGTTGAGTATAACGAACAGCTTGACTTGGATGATCGGCGGCCCTCAAGGCAGCGGCATCAACTCTGTCGCCGAGAACTTCGCCAAGGCCTGCATCAGAGGCGGGCTTCATGTCTTCGCGAATATCGAGTATCATTCCAACATCAAAGGAGAGCACAGCTATTATCGGCTGAGGGTTGACTCGAGGGAACTCCGATCCCACGTCGACTGGGTCGACCTCCTCGTCGCGTTGGACAAGGAGACGTTGTTTGGGGACCTCAACAAGGTCCATCCAACTCACGCGGGGCATCGGCATGAGGTCAGCCCGGGAGGCGGTATAATCTACGATGCCAGTCTAAAATTGTCTCCCGAGGCTTTCGGAAGGGACGACATTACTCTGTTCCCTATCCCATACATGGACCTCTTGATTGACGCGTTGAAGGAATTCGGAAAGGAGCGCGAGCTGAGCAAGTACCAGGTCATGGTCAACACGATTGCGCTCGGTGCCTCATTGGGATTGGTCAACTACGATTTCGGATTGGCTTCTGAGGCGATCAAGGAAGGCTTCACTGGGAGAAAGGCCGCTCTTGGAGAACTGAACATTAGTGCAGCCCAGCATGGGTACGACTATGCCGCGAAGACGTTCGGCCACAACGTTTTCCCGATAAGATTGCAGAGGCAAGCGTTGGGCGGAAGGCGGATGATGATCCGCGGAGTTCAGGCCGTGGCGATAGGCAAGGTAAAAGCGGGTTGCGGCTTCCAGACCTATTATCCGATAACTCCCGCCACGGACGAGAGCGAGTATCTCGAGTCCCACCAAGTCACCTATAATATGATAGTCGTCCAGGCAGAGGACGAGATATCAGCAATCAACATGGCCACGGGCGCAGCTCACGCTGGTCTACGATCTTCAACCTCGACCTCTGGCCCCGGCTTCTCACTTATGGCCGAAGGATTGGGATGGTCGGGGATAACCGAGGCACCAGGTCCTGTGATAATTCTCTGGCAGAGGTCGGGACCGGCAACAGGTATGCCGACGAGAACGGAACAGGGTGATCTCCGCTTTGCCTTGCATGCCGCTCATGGGGAGTTTCCCCGGATGATTATCGCCCCGGGTGATGTTGTCGAATGCTTTTACGACACTTTCGACGCGTTCAACTACGCAGAACGTTATCAGGTGCCGGTAATCGTGCTGGCAGACAAATTCCTCGCCAGCACATACAAGGACATCCCATTTCTTAACACGGACGGAATGAAGGTTGACAGAGGCGACTTTTTGCAGGAAGCGGACATTGTGAAGAACCCGGACTACAAGCGGTACCAGTTGACAGACCTAGGTATCTCGCCGAGGACGAGACCAGGTCAGAAGGGTGGAATCTTTTGGACAACCGGCGACGAACACGACGAATATGGTCACATCACTGAGGCAGCTGGTCTGCGCATTAGGATGATGACCAAGAGGATGAAGAAAATAGAGTTGGCCGGTCAAGTCATTCCAGATTCGAAGAAGGCGACGCTTCACGGGCCGAGATCAGCTCCCATCACAATCGTTGGATGGGGCTCAACGAAAGGAGCCATACTGGACGGGATGGAGGAGCTCGGCGCCAACGGGATCGAAACGAACTTTTTGCAGATACGATACGTGAGCCCGTTTCCGAAGGCACTCGTGCAGAAATTGTTGTACGGATCTAGTCGGAAGATTGCGATAGAGAACAATTACTCGGCTCAAATGGCTGGACTGATCCGGGAGATGACCGGAATCGCTGTGGACAACAAGATTGTCAAGTTCGACGGACGGCCATTCTCGCAGAACGAGATTTATGAGGGCGTTAGTGACATCATCAAGAATGGAATGAATGAGGTAATGCTTAGTCATGCTTGAGCTAAAGAATTACAGAACTCAGGTCCACAACGACTGGTGCCCGGGCTGCGGAGACTTCGGCATCGTCAACGCGATACAGATGACGCTCCTCGAGATGCTGCTTGAACCACACCGGATCGCGGTCTTTTCCGGAATCGGTTGCTCAGGGAAGACGCCACATTTCATCAACACGTATGGCTTCCACACTCTCCACGGTAGGGTCCTGCCAATCGCTACGGGCGCAAAGCTCGCCAATCCCAGCCTAACTGTCATTGCTGTTGGAGGGGACGGTGACGGTCTGGGAATCGGGGCGGGGCATTTTGTCAATACGGGCCGTAGGAATCTCGACTTCACCTACGTTCTCCACGACAACGGGGTCTACGGGCTGACGAAAGGTCAGGCCTCGCCGACCCTCCCAAAGGGGCTCAAGACAAAGTCGATGCCAGCTCCGTCGATTCAGGAGGGTGTCAACCCCATAGCGATGGCCGTGGCTTCAGGATACACTTTCGTTGCAAGGAGTTACGCTTTGGATGTTAGGCACTTGAAGACGATACTCCGAGCAGCAATCGAGCACCGGGGCAGCGCTTTCGTTGACGTTCTCCAGACGTGTCCGACGTATAATGACATTAACACGAAGGAGTGGTATGCCGGTGATGATCTTCCCTCAAAAGCCCCTCGTCTGTATAAGCTTGAGGAGACCGGCTACGACGGTCGTGTGGCAGACCCGACGATCAGAGATGAGGTCAATATGAAAAAGGGAAACGCCCTGCTGAGATCCTTCGAATGGGGTGAGAAGATTCCGATCGGCGTCTTCTTCAAGATGGAGGTTGCCACTTTTGAGGACCAGCTTGCGACCCGAATGCCTGCTCTAGCAGAGAAGCCGTTCGTCGAGCATAACATCTACGATAGGGACATCGCGCCGTTGCTTGACGAGCTAGCCTAGCCGACGACTTGCTCAATAGTCACCTGAAAGGCTGTATGGTATACGCATGTCCTGGCTTCCGGTTCTGAATCCCAGTTTCATCGCCAGCGGCGGGCGACGTTTATGCTCTGCGAGCAGCCAGCTCTTCCTGACACTCTCCACTGTCTTCACAGGAATCCCTAGCTCTCTGCTTATCTCTGGGGCCGGCATCCATCTTTCGAGTCCCCAGAGAATCAAATCCAGCTTCTCGTAGGCAAGCCCCAATTCCTTCTCTGCTGTCTGGCCGGGCCAAAGCTCGGGGGAGGATTGCTTGGAGTAGATTCTGGGCGGGAGGCTTAGGTGTCTAGCCATGTCTCTGACTGTGGTCTTGTAAAGATCACCCAGTGGCTGGATGTCACAAGCCCCATCTCCATATTTTGTGAAGTACCCTAGCATGATCTCGCTCTTGTCTCCTGTGCCTACTACGACCCCCTTACTAGTGTTGGCATAGTAGTAGAGAATCATCGCTCTTAGGCGTGCTTTCACGTTTCCCAATGGTAAGGTGGCGTTGGCCGTTGAGGGATGCAACACGCTTGTGGTGGCTTTGATGATGGGCGTGATGTCAATGGTTTCGAGCTTTATTCCAAATTTTCTCGCTACTTCTTCAGCGTCTCGTGTGTTAGCTGGGTTTCTCGTCTCATCTTCCGGGAGGCAGAAGCCCAGTGTTCTCCGTCCTCCCACGGCCATCGAGCAGAGAACGGCCGCGACGCTTGAGTCAACGCCTCCTGACATCCCGACGATGAGGTGTTTCGCGCCGATTCTCTCGCTGTGAGTCTTGAGGAATCGTATGATCCCCTCTATTGTCTCGTCACGGTCGTGGAGGGTTAGAACGTCTGCTCCGAATCTCGAGCTCATTACGGCAGCCCACGTATGGGGGAAGGATAAAACGGGGATGCTAGCTGACTACTCTGGAGGGTCGTTCCTCTGAGGATAGGCTTCGGAATAGGGTTAGGAGTCTCTCCATCGAAACGAATGGTTCTCCCGCGAATGACGCTTCGCTGGCGGCCTCTTGTATCACGTTCTTCATGTCTCGGGGAGTGATCACGTACTGGTCTCGTACAGCGATTCCCCGGTCGGGTATCGACGCCTCATAGATCTGGCGTCGTGATCGGATCACTCTCCAGATCTCGTCGAAGGATTCTTCTGTTAGCCCACCGTTATACGTGGAGACTGCCGGGTCGACCTCTACCTTGGCGAGGTAGGAGTCGAGGAGTCTCTTTACCTCTTCGCGGGTTTTGGGGGGCGGCACGTAGATGATTCGTTTCATTCTATCTAATAGTGCTGGGTCGATCACGCTTGGGTAGTTGGTGGCGAATATTACCGCGACGTTGCGGTTGACATGAAAGCCCTCGCCGAGTTCTGTCAGAATCTGGTTGAGCATTCCCTGTACGTCTCTTCCTGCGTCGGTCGTGGCCTCCATTCTGGCGCGTCCTATGGCATCGGCCTCGTCTACGAAGAGGACTGTTGGCGCGGATTCTCGCGCGAGTTTGAATATTTCCTTGACATTCTTTGCGGATTCTCCCAGCCATTTTGAGACGATCTCGTAGCTTTCTATCTTGAGAAAGCTAGTATTCTGTCCACGGTTACTAATCGTTCCGGCCACAGCCTTGGCCATGTAGGTCTTTCCTGTGCCGGGAGGTCCAAAGAGTAGCACTGACCCTGCTTCTTCCAGCATCCTGGGATCTCGTATGATCTGTTCCCTCCTGCTCCTCGTCCCGGGATCCAGTATCCACTCGATGGCCTGTCTGAGGCTGTGAAGCTCTTTTCGTAGTCCTATTATGTCCTCGTAGAAGACCTTTGGAGCCTTCTCGACTTGGTATTCTAGGAGGCTGCGGTCTTTCATTCGTTCTATGACATCGACTATGACACCTTTGGTCGGGGAGAGTACAGCGTCTACGCTCGTGCCGACTCGGTCTCTTAGTTCTGGAGGGATGCTTACCTGGAAGGCTTGGCCGCCGGACAATCGTACGAGGGCTGTGTCTCCTTTTACCTCTTCAATTGTGCCGATTGGCCGCATGCCCTGTTTGAGTTCTTCCATCAGGTTGTGGTAGCGGCGGAGTTCGGTCTGGAGATACTCTATCTGCCGTTCCTTGCGGGTTAGCTCCTTTTCGAGTTCGAGTGCCGGAGGATATTCTGGCGCGTTTTGCTCAGCCATGCCAGGGTCTGATTACTGATAGTCTGTCCGAAGATAAATAGATATGGGCATCAGAATCCCATACGGCTCTGTGGTCTGTCCAGTGCCAGGTAGATGGGGCGTCCGATGGGGAACGGCATAGGCCTTGAGATTCGTATGGCCGCTGCTAATTCTTTGGGGCTGGATGTGAGAGTCCGGATCTTCTCAAAAGTAAGCCTATTCTTGAGAGTTTGAGTTGTATGCCACGGCCGCCTATGATGTCGAACTGGACGAGCCGAGGTGTTATGTGACGTCGGTCCATCTTTCGGACAAGTAGATATCTTCGGAGCATCTGTCCCTCCTCCACCATTCTCAGCTCCACGACTCCGTCCACTAGACTTTCCACCTTGTGGAAGAGTTCTGGGTGGACGCTTCCGGTGGAGAGTGTGAGGATCAGTTTTCCTCCAGCTTTCTTGACTTTTGCCGCGATGCTCTGTATGAAGCTGATCGCGTGTTTACTCTCCGTCTCGCTGAATATGGGAATGAGAGAGTCCAGTACTATGGTTATGTCTCGATTTCCGAGCCTCTCCATCACTGCGGTCAGATAGATGCTTACGCTGGTCAGGTCGAACGGCTGAGGGACTACTCCTTCGGTAATTCCCGCGGTGGCTGAGTAGCAGTCTACAAAGTCCAACTTGTTCATTGACTGGTATTTCTTCGGGTCCCATCCGAACTCTTTCATTCTTTCTATGATGTTGGAGGGGAACGTGTCATAGGTGATGATGATGCATGGTTTTAGTCTGCACAGTTCGTCGTAGAGGATCTGCTGTGCTAGCGTTGTCTTTCCACTGCCTGGGTCTCCGGAGACTAGGATCGAGGAGGCGTCCGGGAGGCTTCCTCCGAATAGGGAGTAGAAGTCTTTGAACGGAGGGTTGGGCTTCTCCAGTTTGGGTCACGTCCATCCTGATTGGTCGTTGCTTCGACCCTGTTCGACTGTGATGGTTCTTGACGATGGCGGCGGGTATGAATAGGGATTGTAACCGCAGCCAGATTTGTCGAAGCACCGTTCCGCTCGGGAAGTGCTCAGCGAAGAGTTAATCAGCCATCGTCAGGCGCCGAGCCTTCTGCATAGGCGACTAATGGTTGAGGCTGGCTTCATATGTTCTGATGCAACTGGCTGCTGGCAAGGCCAAGACTGCTGCCGAGGCGATCTCGAAGATCGAGGGTGTGAAGATGTCGCATGCTGTTACCGGGCCCTTCGATGTTATCGCCTTTGTCGAGGTTCCGGACCTGACCACACTCTCCGATCTCGTTCTGGAGAAGATCCAGAAGGTTGAGGGGGTCGAGAAGACTCAGACCGCCGTCGTCGTGACGCCCGATGTGTTCGGTTCTAGCCCCCTGAAGACTCATGTCAATAAAAGTCCCAGCCGCTAAGGGAATGGGTCGAGACCGTCACAAAAATTCTAGACTCGAATCCCAAGATTGCTGATTAATCCTTCCGAGCTATTCGAGATGGCTAGGAAGGCCGAACGAACAACTAGCCTCCGATGAAACCTCGCGCACGGCCCTGAGCGCTTCTGAGCAAGAGTTAGTGGAAGGACCAAGCAACTAGTCCGATTGGGTCTCGATAGAATAAGTCTTTGTCAAACGAGACCTTAACTCTAGCAGGTTCTTGACGATACTGATGTCCTCAAAGTCGTCCGCTAATACTTGTGTTCGATCCTTCTCGTTTGTTCGCATGGACGACTTTCGGCGTTTGTAAGTATAAGTGTTATCAATATCAATAACGGTCTCACAGTCGTCTGTCAACATGGGTAAGCCTCGTCAGATTAGGAAGCCTAAGAAGAAGAAAGAGTAGGGTTTCGCCCTCTATATTTTAGGTGGGGTGGCGGGTCTCCTGACCTTTATCGCGAGAAGTATTAGGAAGAATGCTATTCCGAAGATTACCAGTAGGACTATCGCGGTGCCGGTTGTCGTGGTTGATGAACCAGCGTTTACCTGGACAGTGTATGTGGAGTTGGTGGCGGCGTCTGGGCTGTAGGGTCCGTATTCCTGGTTTTGGTAGCGGACTGTTAGTCCGAATGAGCCTGGGTAGGGTATATCCCCGAGGTTCACGTTGCCGCTGCTGTCGCTGACATAGTTTTTGTTCGTGATTGTGCCGTTGACGAATGTGATTGTCACGTTTGCTCCGGAGACTGGGCTGTTGTTGTTGTCAACGATGTGGATTGTTGCTTGGTAGGCTTTGAGCGAGATTGTGGCTGCAGCGGGTCCGTTTGTCAAGTCGAGGGTCTGAGTGGTCGTCGTGGGGATGTCGGCTCCCTCCCAGCGAGCAGATATGACCGTGTAGAGGTCTGCAGTGATGTATTGTCCCGAGTAGCCCGATATTGTGCTCGTGCCCGTCGCTTGGCCTTGTAACGTGACGTATGCCGGTGCTGGATTTAATGGGTCACTTTTTGCGTCTGTGAATGAGAGTGTGGCCGCGTATTGTCTGTCGAAGACGGCGGTGAATCCTGCTGTGCCGGTGTAGTTGTAGAGTATGGGTCCGATGACGAGCATCGGATTCGTCGTCCAGACTGTTGAGAACTGGGTTCCGTAGTAGTTGGACCAGTTCTTCCAGACGTAGTGGCCGCTTGTTAAGAGTCCTGTGAAGGTGCTGTTCAACACTGCCAGGGTGTGGATCGTGTTATTTCCAAAGGTGAAGGTTGGGGGAGAAGATTGGGGGAGGGGAACGGTGCACGCGTGTGTGCCGCAGTAGAAGCCTGTTGTGCTGTTGCTGATGTTGTTGTCGATCCTGATCCAGATTGTTCCGTCGCCTGATGGGACGTTCGAGCTGGCGGTCAACTGGCAGCCGCTGTTGCAGCCGGAGGTGGCGTTTACGTTTCCGATGAGGGTTGGAGCGAGGAGTGAGGCGAGTATTGTGAAGAGTATGACTGGGGCTCTTGCTTTCACTGTAGGCCTAGCCTCGATGTTGAGCGAGAAACGGGGTTGTAGGCTTAGAAGCTCGTGAACCGCGAGAATCGGACTGGGAGTAACAGCCTGCTTAACATGGAAAAATGGATGAGCCGTGGAAATTGAGCGATGTCCTCGGGCTAGGCCTATCGAAGGGCTTAAGGTGAACTAGTGCCCGGCTTGAGTTTTCTCACGAGAAGCGCTGTTTTTTGGTCGCGAGGAGCAAATACATTTGAGATTTTTTGAGAGATGTTCCGCTGGGTGGCTTGTTTTCTGGGCGAGTCTCATGATTCGGGGCGCAGAATGGGCTGGTCAAGGGTGGTAGAAAGCGTTGGTTACACGAAAGAGAATAGCGCGAGAACCGGGTCCGGGTGGACGGATTCGCGATCCGGGCTTGTTCCAGGCGATTTCTTGGGATGATTGGTCCTACAGAGAGCCCCTTTGTGTCGCGGGAATTTTTTTATTTCTGAATCCTGAGAGGGCTCCTCTCGCCATCTGAACCGTTTCTGGGTGAGAACTCCGGTTTATCGCGCGGAACGGGCTTATCGGCTGTTTTCAGTAGTTGCCGTGGGGCGGCCCTCCAAGCGTGCGAAACCAGCCGCGTGGGACCCCCCTCCCTGATTGCTGATCCGGGCTTATTCTGAACGATTTCAGCGCGACCTAAATCCTCGGGACGCTGGCTAGAACGAGCGTAACCTGAGTCTCTTGGGATTCGTGGCTAACGCTGAATCGGTTTTTTCTTTATATCACGTTGTCGAAGTAGTCTCTTGCAACAATGACAGTTCAGCTTCAAAGGTTCAAGATGCTTGTGGGTGGGGAGTGGAAGGAAAGCAGCAACGGTCTTGCAAGTTCTATTCTGGACCCGTCGAACAATCAGGTGATAGCTGAGGTCCCGCGCGCCACCAAGCAGGATGCCAGAGCCGCCGTTGACGCGGCCAAGACAGCGTTCCATTCGCCCGAATGGCGGGACATGGACTCCGCTAAACGGGGGCGGATCCTTACGAAGCTTACGGGTCTCGTCAGGGAGAACTCAGATGAGCTAGCACGGCTGGAGACGATGAATGAGGGGAAGACGCTTAGAGAGTCGAAGGGTGATGTCGCCTGGGCTGCGCGAGCCTTCGAGTATTTCGCAGGGTTGGCGGACAAGATTGAGGGGGAGACTATTCCGGTTCCGCCCAGACGGCTCAACTATACATTGAAAGAGCCTCTGGGAGTAACGGTCCACATTGTTCCTTGGAATTATCCGATCGCGCTTGCGGCAAGGAGTCTCGCTCCCGCGCTGGCGGCCGGCAATACCGTAGTGATGAAGCCTTCAGAGATCACGCCTCTGACTGCCATCAAGCTGGGCGAGTTGGCCGTGAAGGCAGGCGTTCCGAAAGGAGTTGTGAACGTTGTGACAGGCTCGGGCGCTGAGGTGGGTGCTCATCTGGTGTCTGACAAGGACGTGGACGGGATAATCTTCACCGGATCCGACGAGACTGGGAAGCAGGTGATGGGGGCCGCGGCGAGAAACGTTACACATGTGTTAATGGAGCTCGGAGGCAAGAACCCCCACATCGTATTCCCCGACGCAGACATTCCGAAGGCCGTCAAGGCCGTCAAGGACGGCATATTCACCAACGCGGGCCAGATGTGCTGGGCAGGATCGCGAGCATTCATCCACGAATCCATCTACGAAGGCTTCGTCAGAGAACTAGTTGACAAGACAGCCTCCATGAGGATCGGGCCGGGATTGGAGGATTCTACCGAGATGGGACCGGTAGCCTCGAAATCGAGGCAAGATATCGTTCTCGGCTACGTCAAGGATGGGACAGAGGAAGGAGCCAAACTTCTGCACGGTGGAAAGAAGCCAAAAGACCCGCGACTCGACAAGGGCAACTTTGTCGAACCCACGATCTTCGAGAACGTTACTGGAGAGATGAAGGTCGGCAGCGACGAGATCTTCGGACCAGTACTGAGCATAACCAGATTCAAGACAACAGACGAGGCTGTAACAATGGCCAACGAGACCGACTACGGCCTCTACGGAGGCATCTGGACCAGCAACCTCAAGACCGCTCACGATGTCGCTTCAAGACTGGAAGTCGGAGGAGTTGCTATCAACGAGTATCTCGTCACTTTTCCACAGACTCCTTTCGGAGGCTACAAGGACAGTGGAATAGGCCATGAGAATGGAATAAGGGCCTTGGAATACTACACGCGAACCAAGAACGTCTCCGTGAACCTAGGCTAGCAACTCTAGCCTTCGAAGTGTGTCAGGCCGGTTTCTCGAGCTGGTAGAAGACCCCTTCACCCGCCTGTTTGGGTTTCAAGACCAGCTCCAAGTCAGGCTTCAGCTCCTTCAAGTCGATGTCGCGGCTGATTGGAGCGAAGACTCTTAGTCCGTGGTCGAGCTCGGCAAGTCCTAGAATGTAAGGGGTGGATTGTTCAAAGGCCGGTGGTGCAAAATAGACTTGCGTAAAAGTGATGAGTTTCGCCTTGCCGTCGATCGGGACCCATTCGACCTCGCTTTTACGACAGTCGGGGCAGTCGGCTCTAGGCGGAAAGTAGAGCTTACGGCAATTCTTGCACCTTGTCCCAACGACAACTCCCTTCTCCAGATACGATATTAGCGGCGTTACCTTGGTCTGTGACAAGTAGCCTGATTGTCCAAATTTTTCGAAACCCAAGAGCGCTACGCCTTCAGTATGCTGACCGCCGCATACATGCCGATTCCTCCGATATTCTGAGCGAGTCCAATCTTAGCACCGTCCACCTGGACGTCACCTGCTTCTTTCCTGAGCTGCTGGACGACGCTCGTGACCTGCGAGGCTCCAGTAGCACCCACGGGATGACCTTTCGAGATCAATCCTCCGTCTATGTTGACCGGAATTTTTCCGCCTAGAGCGGTCTCCTCGTCTTTGAGCAGCTTCATCCCCCTCCCCGGTCGAGCAAAGCCCAGGTCTTCGTAGTTCAAGATCTCAGTGATCGAGAATGAATCATGAACCTCTGCAACGTCAATGTCGCTAGGTTTGACTCGTGCCATCTCGTATGCTGACTTTGCAGCGTTCTTCGTCACTTCGAAGCTAGTCATAGGACCATGTCTGCCTGCGAGGGCCATCGGGCTTGAGGCTAATCCCAGCCCTGCTACCCAGACGGGTCTGTCCGTGATTTTCCTAGCTTTCGTCGCGTTGGCGACGAGGAGGCATGCCGCGCCGTCAGCGTTTGCGCAACAGTCGAACAGTTTCAGCGGCGTCGACACGGGACGTGATTTGAGCACGTCTTCGATGCTTACCGGTTTCTGGAACATTGCTTTGGTATTCTTTGTTCCATATTTCCGATTCTTTACGGTGACAGCGGCCATGTCCTCCTCGGTTGTTCCGTATCGTGCCATGTGAGCCGTCGCGTACATTGCGTAGTAGGCTGGCATTGTTGTGCCGAAGGGAGATTCCCACATCACATCTCCCGCTCTACCCATGAGTTCTTGGATGTCTCTTGAAGGGAGTTCTGTCATTTTCTGAACTCCCACGACCGCCATCGCTTTGTGGAGTCCCGACGATATAAGCGACCAGGCGGTTCTCAATCCGACAGCGCTTGATGCACAGGCTGCTTCGACGTTGAACGTGGGCTTTGGATTCAGCCCAAGATATTCCGCGACGACCCCCGCTGGAGATCGCTGTTTGTCATAGTGGGTGGCTGAGCAGACTACTGAGCCGTCAATGCTTGATGACTCGATCTCTGCATCGTCGAGCGCGTCGCTGTATGCTTCAAACGCAAGTTCCCGGAGAGAGGCATCGCTTCTTTTTCCAAACTTCGAATGTCCAACACCGACAATCGCGACTCGTGCCATAATCCTGATTCCGAAATTATCTTCGAATCGTGGTGTAGAAGAAGGTTGCTTGTAGGGAGGCTACATCGCTTCTTTCGACTCGGCGTAGAGAAATGTCATTCCGCCAGTCGCAATCTTCATCCCGTGGCGGCCCGAATCTTTCCCGGGCTGGGATGCTATGGCGTTTTTCAGACTGTCCATGTTGTCGAACTCTAGCTCGGCGACTTGGTAGTATGCTGGTTCGCCTCGGGGAGCGCTGAGGACCTTATGGACTGTGTACTTCCGCAGGCCCGGCATCTGTTTGGCGATTGGGATGTGATCATCCCAGTATTGTCTGTCGAAAAGTTTCGGGTCTGTGGGTTTGCCGAACAGGACGATGATCTTTGCGGTCATATGTTGTCCTCTAGAAGCTGGTTGCGATGGTCTCGTTCTTCTTAACCTGTACCTCGACGCCCTCGACGCCGAGTTCTGGGATCGCGGGGACCTTGATGCCCATCTCTTCTATCTCTCCTCTCTTCTTCTCGATAGCCTGTTTCCAGTATCTGACCTTCTCTTCCATCGTCAGGACCCCGAGCCCGGCGTTCCGGGCTATCTCTTCCACTTCCTGGTCTACTTTGTCAAAGTCTGAGGGTAGACGCCAGAATTCTGGCCGGTGCTGGTAGAGTAGGGGTGAGAGGAAGATGAAGCCCTGCTTCATCTGCCGAGTTACCGTAAGCTTCTGCTCCTCGCTGAACTCTTGAGCCATTGCTCGAAGAAGGGCCATCGTCGCCACGAGGTGGCGGGTCTCGTCTCGGGTAATGTTCTGGAACGATTGCCGGTAGATGTCTAACTTGCTTGTCTGGCGCATCGCGTTGAATATCGTCTCGGCGCCTATCTCTGCGAAGAAGAAGCCTGCGAATAGCAGCTCCGGCGTCAGATACTCCCAGGCACCCTTGAACCCCTTCCAGTATCGTCTCCCCTCTTCGTAGAGAGCCTCGATGTTTCTCAGCGCTTTCTGTTCAAAGTCTGACTGGGGTTTGTATCCATAGGGCCAGTTGGGGCAGAGCTTGTTGCAGGCTCGTCTGCAGACTTCGTCATGACGGCATTCATCATATGTGATCGACGCGAGCATCTTCTTGGTAGGGTCTTCCAGGTTAAGCTCGGCGGCACGGACCGCTCCAAATCCGAAAGCTCCAATGCCCGATTTTTCGAACAGGGCGAGCTTGGACATCCAATACGCTTGGGCGATACGCTCCTTTGGATCGAAGTTCTTCCCGTCGAGTTCTTCCCAGGGAAAATTGGCCGGATTCCAGTGCTGCGCGAAAGATAGGTCGAAGGCCTTGAACATCTGCTCGTTCTTTATGGTCCAGTTTCCGGGGAAGATATTGAGTTCGGGTGGCTTCTGCTTCGACGCCTTAGGCATCGCCGTATTCTATCCGCGATGGTTCGGCATGTTACTTAAACCTGCGAGGCTCTAGATCACGTGAAACGCACTCGTTCGGTGAACGCGAGGGATTTGTAGGCTAATTGCCTGAGAATTTGGGCTGACGTTTCTCGAGAAAAGCTCTGACGGCTTCCAGGTGATCCTTCGTTCGGCCCGCGATCTCCTGGTTTTGAGCCTCGTATTCCAAGGCGTCTGATAGTTCGAGTCTGGCTGCTTGGTTGACGACTCTCTTTGAGAGCCCCAGCGCCTTAGTGGGTCCATTCGCCAGTTTCTCAGCCATCTCATCCACAGTCTTGTCCAGTTCTGCCGTGGGTACTGTCTTGTTGACGAGGCCGAGGGTTTCGGCCTCCTTCGCACCTACGGTTCTTCCGGTCATGATGAGTTCGAGTGCTCGTCCCGGGCCGAGGGTCCGGGTGAGGAAGTAGCTACTTCCAGAATCTGGTACCAAGCCTACTCCGATGAAGGCTTGTTTGAGGCCCGCCTCTTCTGAGGCGATTCGGATATCACAGGCGAGGGCGATGCTCGCGCCGCTGCCAGCGGCTATCCCGTTGATTCGTGCGATGATCGGTTTCTCCATGTTGCGGATCCCGAGGATGATTGGATGGTATTTTTTCCGTAGGTGGTCGCCGAGTGAGGGGTGTGCTCCTCCAGCGTATCTCTCTTTCAATCCCGAGACGTCTTCGCCCGCTGAGAATGCTCGGCCTGCGCCGGTAATTATTAGGCATCGGGTCTCCGGGTCTCTCTCGGCCTCTTTGAGGGCCGCCTTGAGTTCTTCTCCCATCGTCTCATTGAGAGCGTTGAGGGCCTGGGGGCGATTGAGTGTGATTCTTGCTATCTGGTTCTTCTTCTCGACGATGATAGTTTCGTAGCCCACGCTATCGTCCCTTGAACTGGGGTGGTCTTTTCTCTGTGAAGGCTTTCATGCCCTCTCTCATGTCCTCTGTTGAGAAGAGAAGGTAGAAGTTTCTCCTCTCAAACTGTAATCCCTCTTCGAGTGGTGTGTCAAACGATTTCAGAACAGCTTCTTTTGCTAGGCGTACGGCGATGGGAGCTTTCTGTGCGATCTGCAGTGCGAGCTTCTTTGCTTCTTCGAAATATGCCTCTACCGGTACGACTCTGTTGACGAGACCGTGCTTCTCTGCTTCCCTCGCCGTGATTGGTTGACCTGTGAGAATCATCTCCATGGCCCGAAACTTGCCGATCGTCCTAGTCAGGCGTTGGGTCCCGCCGGCGCCTGGCATTATTCCGATGTTGATCTCGGGCTGGCCGAACCGGGCTGTCTCGGAAGCGATGATGATGTCGCAGTTCATCGCGAGTTCGCATCCTCCGCCGAGCGTGTGGCCGCTGATTGCTCCGATGATCGGCTTGGCTATCTTTTTGAGTCTGTCCCAGAGCGCGAACTTGTTTTCTTTTATCAGGTCGACAGGGGTGGCTTCGGACAGCTCTTTGATGTCTGCTCCCGCTGAGAACGCGTCGTCATTCCCGGTTAGGATTGTGACTCTGGTCCTGTCGTCTTTGTCGAAGGCCTCTAGGGCTTCGACGACTTCTCTGAGGAGTTCGAAGTTGAGTGCGTTGAGGACTTTTGGACGGTTGAGATGGATTATTCCAAGGGGAGGTTCGGTTTGTACTAGGATGTTGGCGTAGGTCAACTGGGTCAGATGACCGGCCTTGGTCTACGCGTTAAAAGAGTTGGTCGGTCTATCTCTTGCATTGCTGGATTGGTGATCCCGGTTTCGGCTACTCGCTAGAGTATCAGCATGCAGGGGAGAATTGCGGGGTCCGGTGACTCGGTTTCGGGGATTGTCGGTGGAGAGTGTCCTACTCGGCCCCCGGGGGGAGGGGGGTCTGGATGGGATTTTTCTGATACTGGGCTTGTTTTCGGGTTCTGGGGCTGTTTTGAAACCTGAAGAGGCTTTTGAGAGAGGCTGAAAACGAGCAGGAGCCGCAAGGAAAACGAGCACGAAAAGCTCCATTTCCAGTAGATCTTGCACGTTTCAATGGAAGGCTAGGGTGGAGGATGGGTCTGCGTGTTTGATCCCGTGTACGTGTAGTAGCCGCCTTTGCTCCCGGGTCGCCGGGTAGGGTCTCCGATGTAGCCTTGGTTGACCATCTCTCTCAGGGACTTTGGCGGTATCCATTTCTCGTCGCTCGTCTGCTGGAACAATGCCTCGAGATTGCGGAGTCGGGTGTCTAGCCCTACTAGGTCTGCGGTTTCGAAGGGTCCCATGGGATGGTTGTAGCCGAGCTTCATCGCCAGGTCGATGTTCTGAATGGTGGCTACGCCCTCTTCGAAGAGCCTCGACGCTTCGATGTAGAGTGTTAGGCCGAGCCGATTTGCCACGAAGCCTGGCTCGTCACGCGCAATGATAGGAGTCTTGCCGATCATCTGAACGATCTTAGCTGCATCTTGAACGGCAGAGAGGGATGTATGCTCCCCCTTGACTATCTCGACGAGTTTGGTGATTTGAGCCGGGTTGAAGAAGTGCATTCCCAGCACTCGTTCCTTCTTGGCTAGCTTTGATGCTATCTTTGAGATGCCCAGCGTGGACGTGTTTGATGCGATTAGTGCTTTCTGTGGGACGATAGAGTCCAGTCGACCGAGGATTTCCCGCTTAAGGTCCAGGTCTTCGAAAACGGCCTCGATCACTAAGTCGGCGTCCTTGCACGCATCATCTATTTTCGAGGTTGCTCTGATGGCTTCGAGCGTCTTTGCGCCCTCGTTTGCGGTCATTTTGCCTTTGGCCATCGCCGATTTGATACCGTAGGGCCCGTTTGATATCTCGTCGATACCCGCTGTTAGTGCTTGCTTATTCTCGTCTGTCACTGCTACTTCGTGGCCGTGCTGGGCGAAGACTTGGGCGATCTGCCGTCCCATCATTCCAAACCCCACAACAGCTACTTTCATATCACGAGGGTCCCATCACGCTTTTCTTTAAATTAGACGAGTCTCGAAGTGGGACCCGATTTGCCTAGAGAGTGAGGCTTGCCAGTCCGTTGGACCCAAAAGCCTGGGAATACACATCTAAGGAGTTGTCGGGTAACACGTGGCCTGATTTAGAGAGGCTCTTCGAGAAATCAGGAATTGGGGATGCGTGGTGGTGTTGGTGCATGCATCACCACGTATCATCCTACTCCATGCCCGAGAACAAACAACCACGCACCAGGGTTCAGAGGGCTGTAGGGAACCGTCGGCGTAAGGCAGAACTCGTCAAGCAAGGACGGGCCCATGGGATACTTGTCTACACAGATGGAGAACCAGTAGGATGGTGCCAGTATGGGCCTAGAGAAGAGCTACCGCGCGTTGACAACAGCCGCAAGTATCGGAATCTCGCGCCCGAGGACAGCAGGGAAAGATTCTGGCGAATAACCTGCTTCGTTGTTGACAAGAAGTATCGCAAGAGTGGCGTCGCGAGCGCTGCGCTAAACACTGCCCTAGAGAGTATTCGAAACAAGGGAGGCGGTCTCGTCGAAGCCATTCCAGTGAGCAAGACTGATCAGGGACCAGGCTACATGTGCACCGGAACAGTCTCAATGTTCGAGAAAGCCGGGTTCAAGATCGTCGCTCCGTTCGGGAATGGCCGAACAACCACTGTCGTGATGCGGAGAACCATCTGAAATTATGGACAGTGATAGTGTTGCAATTCTTAACGTGGGAAGACTCTTCCCGGTTGTCCTTATACTTCAAGGATAGATAGTGGGATCGGCTTTGGAGCCTTTTTCGATAGACGTCTTCACAAGGGAGGCTGAGGGTATAATCAGAACGTACCCATCAGAGACTGATGCGCTTCGTCGTTTGAAACCACTGATGGAGAGACTGATCACGACTCCCGGTTCGGTGCCCAAAGAGGCCTTCGCTCCAAGGAAAGACAGATTCGCCAACAATCTTGTCTACAGGCCAGCCGATAGGATATTCTCGGTCATGGCTGGAAACTGGTCGCCGGGACAGACAACCCCAATTCACGATCACCTCACATGGGCAGTGGTGGGAGTCTGCGAGGGAGAGGAGAGAGAATCAATCTACAGAAGGAGGGACGACGGCTCTAACCCGAGGAGAGCAAGATTGGAGCTGGTGGGCGAGAGAATCAACAAGAAGGGCCATGTGACTGTCCTGGGTAGAGCGGGAATACATAGAATCGACAATGTTTCAATCGCACCATCTCTCAGCATACACATGTACGGTCTCGACATCGGAACAGCCGAGAGACACAGCTATGATCCTGTGACCGGCGAAGTTAGCAAGTTTGTCTCAGGCTATTGCAACGTGCTCCGCGACGAAGAATCAGACTAGCAGTTCGCCGACGGAAGTGAGAAGGGTCTGGACAAACCCCGAAAGATAATCTGGCGACTTCACCTGAAATCTCCTCCGAACATCGTGCACGGCATGTTCGCTACAGACACAGGCAGAGAAAAGTTCTGGGCCGAAAAATCGACCGAGCAGGATGGCCGGATAGAGTTCCAGTTCATTGATGGTCTAACTTTGAAATCCAAAATCCTTCAAAACGAACCACCAAAAAGATTCGTCTTCGAATACTTCGGTGGGAGCAAGGTAACCGTTGACATCTCGGACGATGGAGCTGGCGGCACTGATCTGACGCTTCGCGCTGAGGCTGTCGGAAGTGATGAAGAGTGGCCGGGCTGGGTTTCCGTCCTGCTCGCGCTCAAAGCAGCAGCCGATTACAACGTCGACATCAGGAACCACGATATCAAGAGAACGTGGGATCAGGGCTACTGCGACAACTGAGACCAATTGATGTCAGTCACCATGATCTGCGCTCGGCCAGCCTAAGTTTGCTTCGAAAAAGAATATTTCACTTTTCTTTGAATGCGATGAATCGCAAGCGTTCCTCTCGTCTCTTCTTCCCAGCTTCCCATCGACGCTTCTCCTCAATAGTCTCTGGAACAACGTCCGGAGCCTCTGTGGGCCTCCCGGTCTCGTCCAAGGCGACGTATGTTAGGTAGCAAGATCCAGTGTGTGTGATCTTGCCAGTCTTCAGGTCCTCGGCTTCTATTCTGACGCCAACTTCCATTGAGGTTCTGCCGCAGTAGTTGACGGAGGCTTTGAGGGTGAGCAGGTTTCCAACGTAGACAGGATTGTAAAAATCCATACGGTCTATGCTGGCTGTGACAATGTTCATCCTGGTGTGGCGGAGAGCAGTAACTCCTGCAGCAACATCAACCTGCTTGAGGATTGTGCCTCCGTGAACGTTGCCCATAGGGTTTGCATCGCTCGGAAGCATCTGCGTTGATATGATCGATTTTGAATTGCTGACAGGCTTTGAAGGTCTCATGCTGGGACCAACTTGAGTCCCGAACTTTAGCTTTCCCCAAGAGCGCGCTGTTCGCGGCTTGCAATTCGCCGAAGGTTCCTGGTGTCCAGATCTCGCAACCTGTTCTCGCTTTCGCTAGCCCCTTATAATGAAAAGTTTGGTCTGGTTGGTTTCATGGCCTTACAGTTTCCAGAAGTCTCCGTGTAGCCCGATCGAATCCCAGTAGATCATCAGCTCTTCCTTAGTGGGTCTAGCGTAATCTAGTTTCATTTTTTCCTTGTATATCGGCAGGCTGATCTTGAGCGTCTGTTCCAGTGAGAGGGCTTCACCGCTCACAACCGAGTTTTCTTTCAGCCAATCATCCAGGTGTCTTCGAGAACTGAGGAAGACTATGTTGTTGGCGCAGGTGATAAATATGTTCTCCCACCACTTCGCCGCTGGCAGGCTCAAGAACACAAGGGGATCTGAAGGCTGTGTAGAAACCGCTCTTCCATTCCTGAACTCTATTCGGATGGGCTCTTCGCAGTGATGGCAAAACGAATCGACGCGGCTCTCCCTCCCGACCATAACATGGAATGCAACAGCATCCCACGCACACGCGCCAAAATACCGTTTGTTGCCTATCTTCACCGCAAACGGTGTGTCCAGTGCTGAGAATGGATTAGCCATTAGAATTCTCTGAGTTCCCGGCAGCCGGATGACATGATGCGCCGCCTCAAGTTCCTCGAGTACGTCACGGGCCTCGCTCCTCACGAGATGGAAAGTTCTCATGATTTCCTCCAAGACTGGAGCCCGGCTGTTCTCTAGGAAATAATCAAAGACGAACTTGCGGACAGGCTTAGCCACGGTCTCCGAAAGGTTCACCTTCTTACGTTCAGGTCGATCTGGTTTTCGGGCTCCACTCATGCTCATATCCCGCTCTAGCTTCTACGATGCAATTCCCTATGAATCTGATCCAGAGGTTCGAAAGGTTCGTGAGCTTCATGAAAGCAAGCGACAAGCCCGCTGGCGAGGATCTCTTGAAACAGTTCGAATCGTTACCAGTAAAGGAGACCAACGAGTTCGGCTTCTCTTTGAAGGAGACCGCGATGATTCTTCAGGTGATGGTGGAGCATCAGAAGAAGCTGACCGACATCGAAAGGTCCCTCAAGGCCATAGTTCGCCGAACTTAACAATCGTGACTTGTATCTGCTGAAAGCTTCGAATGAGTCAGGGTTTTCCCCTCACGCTTTATCCAAGTCTCGGATCGAGACAACCAAGTGCGGTTTAAGACTTGGATTTGCTGATTGACGATGTTCAGCTCTGGGATGGGACGGGGTCGCCTGCGCAGCCTCGAATGTCAGTTGAGGTACGGGACGGTCGGATCCTCTGGGTCGGATCAGCCTCCGACTGGGCTGGCAACCGTACTAATATTCGAGTTGTCGATGGCAGGGCACGTACCCTAATCCCGGGCCTAATGGACTGCCATGTTCACTACAGTAGTCCCGGCGGACCGGACTGGATCGCCCGGTTCACAGACCCTCTTACAGAAATCGCAATTCGCGCGGTAGAACTTGCAGAGGCGAGTCTCAGAAGCGGTGTCACGACCGCCCGTGACGTTGGTGCCCCTCACGCGGTCAACATTCGGCTTGCCCGGACCTCGCAATCTGGTGAGATACGTGCACCAAGAATTCGAGCAGCAGGCACATGGATCGCCCACCGTGGAACTTACGTCTCATTCGCGAGACAATTCAGTGATGCTGGCGAGCTGCGCAGCGCCATCAAGGCGGAGGTCGAGGCGGGGGCGGATCTGATCAAGGTCGCGCTGGCAGGCTGGAACGAAGGCGCACGGCCTAAAGGAAGACCAGAGATTCCGTTCGATGCGAAGCTTCTCTCTGTCGCAGTAGAAGAAGCCCACAGGGCAAATTTCAAGATTGCATGCCACGCCAACGACGCCGCGAGCTGCCACATAGCTGCGCGGGCCGGCGTTGACTCACTCGAGCACGGCATGTTTCTCGAGGGAGACGATCTCAAAGCTATGTCGGACAACAAGACCTTCCTCGTCCCAACCATGTCCGTCTGGGATGCCATGCTGTACTATGCGCACGCCGTAGGTTGGCCGGAGGCCCGCAAGAAACGAGCGGAGGATTTGCGTGAAGGCTCTCGAAAAGCAGTCGCGCAAGCTATGGAAGCTGGGGTGCAACTAGCCCTCGGAACGGATGCTGGCGGTGGAGCCGCACGTCATGGCAGAATTGCAAGAGAAGCGGAACTGATGGTTGAGGCTGGGATGAAGCCGAGCCAGGCGCTGGCAGCTGGGACGGCCGTTGCGGCGAAGTTGATCGGGGAGACTGAACGAGGCACTGTCGAGGAAGGAAAGGTCGCGGACATGGTCTTGCTCGACGCAGATCCATTAGAGAACATTGGAGGATTGAGACTGGTCGCCGCGGTACTCCAAGGGGGACGCCGCGTAGCCTAGAACTCGAAAAACTCGTTTAGAAACGACTGTCGGGAGAATCAGTTGGGTTTCCAGGCGATTCCTCTGAATCCTGAGTTGAAGCCGCTGGGGACGGTGGAGAGTGCTCCTCCGGAGTAGGAGAGGATGATGCCTAATCCCCCGACTATGTACGCTGTCCCGTTGGACCAGCTGACAGAGTAGAGAACTGCGCTTGTAGTGGCTGGTAGGGCTGAAAGACTGGTTCCATCATATGTCAATACTAGCCCGGAATCTCCGACGAGAAGTGCCAGGCTTCCTGTAGGATTGAAGGATATGTATCGCACTATCAGGGTCGAGCTGTATACCCCAGCGGTGTTCAGAGTCTGGAAGCTTGTGCCGTCGTATCTCAGGATCGTGCCGCCTGAGCCGGCGATGAGAGCGTAGGATCCGTTGGGGTTCCATGCCACGGCACTGAGGTCGTTGCTTGTAGGAGAGGTGAGCTGGGCTACTTGGCCGTTGGACTGGTACATGTAGATGCCCCCGAAATATGCTACGAGCAGTGCTTGGGTGCCGCTCGGATTCCAGCTAATGGCTCGGTAGTAAGCGGTGTAAGGATTGGATACGGGCGCAACGGTTGTTCCATCGTATCGGAGGAGCGCTCCTCCTGAGCCGCCTATCAGAGCATAGGATCCGTCGGGTCTCCACGCGATCGAAAGGAAGTTGACCGCGCTGCTGAACCCGGTGGGTATTGTTGTGAAAGTGTTTCCGTCGTACTTGATCAGAACAGCGGCGTCCCCGATTATCAGAGCATAAGATCCATCAGGCTTCCAGGTTACGGCTCTGAGTTGGGTAGTGACAGGGTGGGCTATTCTCACCATGGTCTTGTTCGAGTAGAGCTTGTAGACGTATCCCTCGTAGGACACGACCAGAGCATAGGAAGAGCCGGTCGCACTGGTAATTGTCACGGTGACGATAATGCTGTGGGAAAGCGTTCCGCTTGTTGCTGTCACATTAACTCTGAATGTGCCAGTTGCCGCGTTGGCCGACGTGACATTCAGGGTCGAGCTTCCCGCTCCGTTTGAAGTGAGTGTGATTGTTGAAGGACTGAGACTGGTCGTTGGACCCGTGGGAGAGACAGAGGCCGCTATGGTGACTGTACCGGTGAATGAGTTGAGGCTCGTTACGGTGATAGTCGATTTTCCTGAGGATCCCTGGAGGATGCTCAATGAGGTGGGGCTGGCGGAAAGACTAAAGTCCGGAGCAGGAGTGACGTGGTATGTCACCCTCGTCTGGGAAGATAGGGCGCCGCTGGTGCCTATTACAATTGCAAGATAGTTAGCGGCGGCAGAGCCAGTACAGGATAGTGTCGAGGAGCCTGAGCCGCCGCTGATCGTTGTCGCCGATAGTGAGCAGGATAGCCCGGTCGAATTTGTAGTGATCGACAGGGTAACTGTGCCTGTGAATCCGTTCTGGGGGCTGACGATAATCGTCGAGGCACCCGCGACGCCCGAGTTTGCAGTGACACTCGTAGGATCGGCTGTAACGGAAAATGTCGGAGCATTCGTCACGTGATAGACCACGGACGTGGAGTGGGAGAGGGTGCTGTTCGAACCTGTCACGATAGCCATATAGTTGCCAGCTGACTGGCCTATACATGATAGGCTGGATGAACCGGAACCGCTAGCGATGCTCGTAGGAGTTAGAATGCAGGAGAGGTTGGTCGAGTTGGTTGAAACTGCAAGGGTGACTGTCGCACTGAAGGCATTGAGAGGCGCGATCGTGATTGTTGAGGAGCCGGCAACGTTCACGTTGACGCTTGCCCCGGTAGGATTGGCCGATATTGCAAAGTCCCCCGTGTGATAAGTAACACTCGCCGAGTGCGATAGAGTTCCACTTGTACCTGTTATGGTCGCGAGATAGTTGTCTGCTGGCGAACCGTGGCATGAGAGAGTAGAGGTGCCGGAACCGCCGGGAATGCTGCTGGAGGAGAGAGTGCAGGCGAGGTTTGTAGAATTCGTTGTTGTGACAAGAGCGACAGTGCCTGTGAAACCGTTCAGCGGAGCAACGGTTATGGAAGAAGTGGCTGTTGCGCCTACGTTCGCTGTCACGCTGCCTGGACTAGTTGATATTGTGAAGTCGGGAGATGATGGCTGCGTTACTGATACAGAGATGCTCGTGGTGTGAGAGAGGGAGCTGCTGGTTCCGGTGATTGTCACCGTGTAGTTTGCGGGTGAGGAGCTTGTGAGAATGCATATTGACGATCCTGATCCGCCTGAAATGCTGCCGGGGGTGCAGCTGACTGTGAGTCCGGTCGAGGGGGAGGTGGAGGTTGAAAGGTTAACGGTTCCAGCAAAACTGTTCTGGGCCGAAACTGTCGCGTTGAAAGAGCCAGTTTCACCGGATTTGAAAGTGACCGTGGACGGAGTCGCTGTGAGACTGAAGTCTGGCGACGGAGCTTTGAAAAATTCCGTCATGGGAATAGCGTTGGCGTCGTTGGATGTCAGGCTGGGAAGATTCCAGTTTACCTCAATTGTCTTCGTGAGCGAGTAGTGGTTGTAGAGTCGCGATGAGCTGAGGCTGGCCTTGACGATGGGCCCCGCCCAGACCGCATACACGCAATCTTCGTGGCTACTGTTTAGAGGACAATAGCCGGTACCCTCATCGAAGACGATAAAGAGTGCAGCTCGTGTCGTCGTGAATGTCTGGCTGTTGAGAATGTTAGGGACCAAGCTTTTGAGATAATTGTCGCCGTCCCTCAAGCAAGTCGGGCTGTAATCACTTGTGCAACCGTTTGAGGTGCAGCTACTGTCTGAGTGCATGTCGTTGCATAGGTTTGGCGTCAGCCACATGAAGTTCGGCGCAGACGAAGAGTTGAGATCGTTGACTAGAGCGCAATCCGTCACGCCACCGCAGCCGCCCGGATTCGCGAGAACGATCTTGTTGCAGCGGCTGGTATTGTTGGTGATGTCCTGGAAAGCTACGAACCCGTTGTGTTCATGCGTGTAGGGCTTGTGTGTCCCTAAGTCGCAGCCAGCGACGATATTCTGGTTTTCCATGTAGCCCCTCCAGGTTAGGCCAACGGCTTCAAAACGATCGACTAGATTCAGATTTGTGAGCGATCCGGCGGGCGGGTAGCAGGCCGCAGTGTTTGTCTTGGAACAGTTAGCTGGTAGTGAGGCTTCGAGGATCCCGTAGTAGTCGGGTTCGCTGGTGTTGATGAGGGACGTGTACCGTTGTGCTATTCCGTAGATGTTCGCTAGGCTGGACATGTAAGGGGTGTTGGAGCCGTTGCAGAGTGGCGGGTTTCCATTGCAGATATCGCCAATTCCCTGGTCCTCCATCATGATGACTACGAGATGGTCGAAATATGATCCGGACGGGGGAGTGGCGCGGGCTGGGAGGATATGTCCCGATGTTAGGACCAGCGAGAATGTTAGGAGGATGATGAAGCTCTGGGTGATACGGTTTTTTCGACTCGGCCTGTTTGTTCTGAGAGCGGTTACGGATTTTAGCGATTCGCAGGCCAAGCTATGACAACTTTACCAGTCGCCCTTGGTGTACTTCAGATACTAAAGCTTAGCTTGAGACGGCTGAGAGAGTGATAAGGAGCATCCTCCAGATACCTTTCTATACCCAACCTATAACTTTGTTTTGCGGATCGTCAGACGGCGAATATCCCTCTGTGATTCATGACGGTGGGGCCCATGTGGATGGGTCAGTTCGACCTATCCGGACCTGCCCTAGTAGATCGCTGGCTTCGGCAATGGGGCCCCGCAGTTTTCGCATTTTTCCTTGAAGGGTTGGTTTGTCATGCAATAGGGGCATCTGACGAGAATGGTATCAGGGGGAGGAGGAGGCGGGAAGGCGGTCTGCTGGGTGTAGGGTCGCTGAATATTGGAGCGAGATTGCGTCGCCGCGTTTGCGATAATGATGATTACTATGACAACGAAGAACAGGAAGAATATGCCGGGGAAGATGAAACCCGGGGATCCCCCCACCGCGACAGACCCTAGCGCTGCGAAGAAAAGAATGAACACAAACAGTAGGATGGCGGCTACCCGTATCGCCTGTCGGTTTTGGCGGCTCAATGGTTGAGCTGTTGAGGTCCCTGTTCTAAAACAATATCGGAGGATTCTTCTCTCACCATGATAGCACTGCCGCGGCGGAGTCTTCTATGTGCCTAAAGAGACCAAGATCACCTCTCATCGTCAACGAGTATTCTGTCAGGGGGCCGTCGCAGAGAAGAAAATCCCCTCTCAGGGATCCTGGGCCGAAGAATCCCGAGGAGAAATCGGCGCCAAGTCCTCGGGCTATTTCTGAGAGCTGGTCCATCCTCATGGATCCTGATGTTACCAGGCAGAGTTCGAAGTTTCGCGTTATAGGAGTCCACATCTGGCTTGCTGTACCTGCCTCAACCTCACTGATCAATTCCTCTGATTCGAACTGGCCCATTTTCCTTCGCATCACCAGTGACACTTTCTTGAACGGGATTCCCGGGCTGGAGATCGTTGTCGATAGAGTTCCAGCAGCTTCAGGTATGATCGAGGCGTTGGCGACGGACTGATCAGCAGACACTGCTAGGGTCTGCTTCGTCAGAGAGAGTCGGAAGCGAAACCATGGCGAACGCAGCAAGAAGACCCAAATGTCAGCCCCAAGCGGCACATCTAGATGAATCGCGGGAGCGAAGAATGCTCCCTCCCACCGCCCCCGGAGTAATCCAGCCGCCGGTAGAAGTTCTCCGAGTGTGAATGTCAAAGATTGGCTCCCCTCGCTGTCGGTCGTTTCCTCTGGCCGAATTGGCTGAGGATCTGGAATCGAGGGATCGAATCTCCACGCCTGGGTCTTTCCCTCCTGGACCCAATGGAAGAGGAGCATCGCAGTGCCGGTGTAGGCTCCTCTATGCCTTATCTCTCCCGAGGATCTCAGCCTGACTATGGGCTTGCCCCCTGCGATGGCGTACTCGGTATGAATCCCTCCGAGTAGGCTGTAGACTGGCAAGAGTTGCTTGGGCACAGCGGACAGGTTGCTATTATGCATGCGGTGTTTTCCATCAATCACCGCGGATGAGTCTCTCAACTAAGAGGATGACGCCACTCGAGAGAACAGCACAATCCGGCCACGAGCAAAGTGAGACGGCGAGAAATGACAACAGCCCGAGGCGTTTTCAATGGTGGGGCCGGTGGGATTTGAACCCACGACATCCGCCGAGTCTGTCGTCTACGGGTATCCTCACGCGCTCCCGAATCTCCTCATCCCGCCCAAACGATGGGCATCGGCATACCCGACACTATATCCTGGAGCCCGTCGTCATCCCTTACTAGGACCCGTAACGGGTCTGGCTAGACTACGGCCCCATAGGCCCTTTCGAAAGGCTACCTGAGCTATCCCACCGAGCGCGTTTCTACAAAATTGTTGCTATAAGGTTTGGTCGATTCCGATCTTCTCGGTATTCCAGTACGATATGCGTATGGACGGTAGGACTGTTTTCGAGGAGCATCTTGGAATCGTCTAAGATGCTTTCGGTTTTTTTGGCTTTACGACTCTGAAGAAACGGTCTACCTCAGCTTGTCTGCTGAGGAAGAATCTGAACTTCGTATCATCGCTCGTAATCGATGTAGGATGAGGCCCGAGTTTTGCCAGAGTCTGTCTAGCATACGCGAGTAGGGATAGGGAAGCGAACTTGAACTGAATTTGAATGTAGGGGCCATATTTTCGATATACGCAACCGTCCGTGTCGAATAGGCCTCTGATGAAAGATACTTCATC
>Ga0209159_1000019_pt1 | contig 135779 bp, 131 predicted proteins | sample GraSoiAngelo_144_FD_185901 | JGI IMG/M metagenome (GOLD analysis project Ga0209159, IMG submission 185901) | Grasslands soil microbial communities from the Angelo Coastal Reserve, California, USA - 14_1009_02_40cm (SPAdes) (version 2) | ecosystem: Environmental > Terrestrial > Soil >...
CGCTTTCATCGAGGGCCGGATCGTGCGGCGCTCGGAAGTGCCGTCGCCCGATCTCACTATGCGCAAGCTAGCCGCGCTCGAGGCGCTCGCGCGTTACGGCCGGGCGGAGCCGGCGCTGCTGGCAAGCCTCCGGGTCGAGCCAAACCTCTGGCCGACCTCCGCCGTTCTCGACTGGTGGTCCATACTCCGGCGCGTGGACGGCATCGCCGACCGCGCCGCGCGCCTCGCCGAGGCCGAGCGAGTCCTGCGCGCGCGGCTCAACCTCCAAGGAACGACGATGGGCTTCTCGACGGAGCGGTCGGATGCCCTCTGGTGGCTCATGGTCTCGTCGGACTCGAACGCCGTTCGGCTCATCCTCGCGCTGCTCGATGCTGACAAGTGGCGCGACGATCTTCCGCGACTGGTCGGCGGCGCGCTCGCCCGCCAGCAGCGGGGCGCCTGGGATCTGACGACCGCGAACGCGTGGGGCGTGCTGGCGCTCGAGAAATTCTCGCGCAGCTTCGAGCGGACGCCAGTCGGCGGCAGGACCTCGGCCACGCTCGCGGCGGTCTCGCAACGGATTGATTGGCTGGCCGTCCCGAAGGGCGGCACGCTCGCACTGCCGTGGCCCACCGAACGCTCGGAGGTGGCGCTCAGCCACGAAGGCTCAGGTCAGCCGTGGATTACTGTGCAGGCGCAGGCCGCGATCCCACTCGCCGCGCCGCTCTCGAGCGGCTACAAGATCGCCAAGACCATCACGCCCATCGAGCAGCAGCATCCGGGGCGTTGGAGCCGCGGCGACCTGCTCCGCGTGAAGCTGGAGGTCGAGGCGCAGGCTGACATGTCCTGGGTGGTTGTGAACGATCCAATTCCGGGCGGTGCGTCACACGTGGGCCGCGGCCTCCGGCGCGAGTCGTCGATCGCGACCAAGGGCCAGAGCGAGAGTGGCGCCGCATGGCCGGCGTATGAGGAGCGCGCCTTCGAGGCGTTCCGCGCCTACTACGCGTGGGTGCCGAAGGGAACCTTCACCGTCGAGTACACGCTCAGGCTCAACCAGACTGGGCGCTTCCTGCTCCCGACGACCCGCGTCGACGCGCTCTACGCGCCGGAGATGTTCGGCGAGCTGCCGAACGCCCCCGTGGAGGTGCGGCCGTGATCGCCGCGCTCGGGGCCGTTGTCGTACTGGCCGCAGGTGCCAGCGTGGTGCCGTCTCCGGTGCCTTCGTTCGAGTCGGTGCGTGCGGCCTGGCGAACGTCCGACGTCCGCCTCGTCGATCGTCATGGTGAGACGCTGCACGAGCTGCGAATCGACGCGCGACGCCGGCGCCTACAGTGGACGCCCTTGACCGACATCTCGCCGGCGCTTCAAGAGGCGGTCATCGCCTCAGAGGATCGGCGGTTCTATCGTCACGGTGGTGTGGACGGTGCCGCCCTGGTCGCTGCGACCGTACGGCGTCTGATGGGGGGCTCGCTGCGCGGTGCCAGCACGATCTCGATGCAGCTCGCCGCGCTCTTCGATCCGGCGCTCCACCGTCAGGGCGGTCCCCGGACGCTCACGCAGAAGTTGCGGCAGATGCGGCTCGCCTGGGCGCTCGAGTCGAACTGGTCGAAGCGCGAGATCCTTGAGGCGTATCTGAACCTCGTGACGTTCCGCGGGGAACTCCAAGGCGTGGCGGCCGCCGCTGCGGTGCTGTTCGACAAGACGCCGCACGGGTTGGATGCTGCGGAGTCCGCGGTGCTCGCGGTGCTGTTACGCTCGCCAAACGCGACGCCCGAGACCTTGGTCCGCCGAGCGCCGTCAGCGCTCGGCGGGGCCGCGCCGGCGGCGATCAGGGCCGCCGTGGCCCGCGCTGCGCGGGCGCCGAGAGGCACGGGCCCGCGGGTGGTGCTCGCACCGCACGTCGCATCGCGGCTGCTCGGGCCGTCGACGGCGGCGGCACCCGCGGCCGTCGTGGTGCGGTCCACGCTCGATGCCCCACTCCAGCGGCTCGCCGCAGACGCGCTCCTGGCCCAACTCGCTTCTGTGCGTGCCCAGCACGTCCAGGACGGCGCCGTCCTCGTCGTGGATAACGCCACGGGAGGCGTGCTCGCCTACGTTGGCAGCGCGGGTGACGCGTCGAGCGCACGCTGGGTCGATGGCGTCCGGGCCAGGCGCCAAGCAGGCTCGACGCTCAAGCCGTTCCTCTACGCCCTCGCCCTCGACGAGCGTCTCGTTACGCCGGCCTCCCTCGTCGAGGACAGCCCGGTTGAAATATTGGTTTCGGGCGGGCTCTACCGGCCCCAAAACTACGACGAGCGGTTCCTCGGCCTTGTCAGCGTGCGCACTGCGCTCGCCTCCTCGCTCAACGTCCCCGCCGTGCGAACGCTGGGTCTCGTCGGCGACGAGGTGTTCGCGCAACGATTGCGGCGCCTCGGCTTCGAGGGGCTGCGCGAGGGGGGCGACTTCTACGGCCCGTCCCTCGCGCTCGGCTCCGCCGACGTAAGCCTGTGGGAGCTCGTCAACGCTTACCGGACGCTCGCCAATAGCGGTCGGTGGAGCCGCCTGCGTCTCACGCCCGGGGAGACGACGGGCGAGGAGCGACGCGTGTACTCTGAGGCCGCCGCGTTCCTCGTGTCACACATGCTCGCCGACCGCGAGAGTCGCAGCGCCACCTTTGGGCTCGAAAACGCCCTGGCCACACCCTTCTGGACCTCGGTGAAGACAGGAACGAGCAAGGACATGCGCGACAACTGGTGCGTCGGATACTCGCGCGACTACACCGTGGGGGTTTGGGCGGGAAATTTTTCCGGTGAGCCGATGTGGAATGTGAGCGGTATTACCGGTGCCGCTCCTGTGTGGCTGGAGATCATGACGTACCTCCACCGTGCGCGGTCCAGTCACGCTCCCGCGCCGCCGGCTGGCGTCGTTCGGGCGCGGGTCGACTTCGCCCGGACCGCGGAGCCGGCGCGCGAGGAGTGGTTCCTCAGGGGCACAGAGCCGATCGCGCTGCCGAGGATCGGCGGCTACGGGCATCCACGCATTGTGGCTCCGACCTCGGGGACACGCATCGCGCTCGACCCCGATATTCCGGCCACGTACCAACGAGTCGCCTTCGAGGCCGAGCACGCATCGCCCGATTTGCGTTGGGTTCTGGACGGCGCCGATATCGGCATTGCCACGTCTCTCGTGCTGTGGGCGCCACGCTCGGGCAAACACCGACTGTCACTCGTGGATGTAGACGGCCGTCTGCGCACCAGCGCGACGTTTGAGGTGCGGGGAGTCGGCGCTGCCGACTGAGCGCCGGACTCCCTTCCGCGGTGCTGCTCGTCCAGCCCGGGCTCCAATTCGAGCTGGGGTTCGTACAGCCGGTCGGCCGAGTGACGCTGGAGGAACGCGGCTCTCGGCGCGGGTACCGATTCTGACAATTTTCTGACAAAACGTCGGTAGATGACCCTCTCTCAGGCCTTGCGCCATACAAGCCCAGCTCGCTAACTTCGCGATAGGTATACCGTGGGATACGAGCGGATCCGCCGCGAAAGATTTCCCAAGCTGGTCGTCGCCGGTTCGAATCCGGTCGGCCGCTCCAAATCTTCAGGGGGGGTTACGGGACGACCCGTAGCCCCCCTCGTCGAATTGAGGCGCTTTCCTCATTGAAGCCGCGTCGACCGTCTTGCTACCCTGGTGACCGTCGACGAGTCGTATGCCGTGCACTGATCCACGCGGCGAAGTGAGCTGCCGGGAGGTGACGATGCGTACCTTGAGGATTCTGGCCGTGCTGATCTTCCTCTGTCTGTCCGTCGTCGCGCGTCCGGCGATCGCGGGTGACGTCACCGTCGATCGGGTCGTGGCGGCACAATTCAGTTTCGGTTATTTCATCGCAGTGGTCGTCGCGCACGGGACGGCGGATCTGGTCAACGCCCAGCTGTCGGTGAACGGTACCGCGATCGTTGCCGACAACGTCCGAGAGTACGTGATCGACCCTGAGAAGAATCTCACGGCCTGGACGATCGTGAAGTACGCGCACGAGGTCGTGACGCCGGGCGATGTGTTAACCGCGACGGTCAGCGACATCGAGCTCGGCGGTAACGAGAAGTCCGTGCCGTGCGGCCCGGGATACGTCCAACTCCGCCAGACGGTCTTCTGTCGGTGAGTCGGTAGGCCAGGCACGCCGGCAAAGACAGCCGGCGTGGCCTGGTGAGCGACCTCTATTATCGTGGCTTATTATCGTGGCTCCGGCGAGCCTGCCACCACGCGCAGGAGCCACGCGGCGGCCGTCGCCGCCGCCAGGTGCTTGAGCGTGTGCCCGCTGACGATCCCGCCCACGGCGAAGATCGGTCGGTCGAGCGCTTCGCAGAGTTTCGCCACCGCATACCAGCCGATGGCCCCCAGGAGATCTGAGGTTCGAAGCCAGCGCGCCGGAAACAGGACGAGCGCCAGCGGGAGGAGGACCGCCGGCAGGAACTGCACGAGGCCGTAGAGCCTGAGGTCGCCCGCGCCCGCGGTCTCGCCGAGGCGCCAGATCACGACACTGGCGACCCCGATCATGACGAGGGCGGCGAGCAGCCACGGGCCGGCGCGCGGGCTCACGCGCTCGCCGAGCGTGAGTGCGCAGAACGCCATGAAGGCGACCGCCATCGGCAGGCGGTCCCAGAAGAGCGTCGCCGTGGTGGGCGCAGCGTGGTAGTAGGCGGAGCCCACGCCGGTCAGCGCCAAGCCCGTGAAGAGGACGAGGAGCGCCGCACGCTCCCAGCCGCCACGCCCGCGCGCGACCACCGCCAGCCCGATGCTCCCGACGAGCGCGAGCGGCAGGTTCGAGAGGACGTTGAGCGCGCTGGGGATGCCGAGCACTCGTCGGTGGTCGGCGAAGTCGTGGTATGCGGGGTCCTGCGGGATCGGCGGGAGCGTGAAGACCGCGGCGGTCGCGATCGCGCCGAGCGCCAGCAGCCCGCCGACGCGCCAGCCGAAGGCACGCGGGGTGAGGGCGTCAGGCGCCGACGAGGTCAAGGGTGTGGATGCGGGCCCGTGCGCGGCGATCTTGTGAAAGAGATCGCTCTTGGCGTACTCTTCGTCGACGTGCGCGGGGTGTCGCCGACGTCGATCGCGTCGAACGTCCGGTTCGCGATCAGCTCCATGGCGCGATTCACCATGATAGCGTGCAACGCGTGTGACATGGCGCTCGAGTCCGTTGGCGCCGCGGCGCCCACCGCGCGGACCGAGTACGTCTGCCCGATGCACCCCCAGATCGTGCGCAGCGCGCCGGGAGCGCGGCGATGAGTCTGAGCTCCGTCTCCGTAATCGCCAACGCGCTCCGCCCGCGGCGCTTGGCGCTTTGAGTCGGCCACGGCCGGTGAGCGTCACCAGAGCCCGATGGCGAGCCCGTGGAGGACCATGCGGATCCCGACCGCGGCCAGCGCGAAGGCGAGGATGCGCCGGATCGCGACGGGGCGCGTCCGGATCGACACGCGGGCGCCGAGCTGCGCGCCGGCGAGGATACCCGCACCCATGAGGGCGGTCGTGGTGAGATCGACGTGGCCGAGGGCGAAAAACGTGGCGGCGCCGACGAGCGTGGAGATCGAGAGGACGAAGTGGGAGGTTGCCGTGGCGATGTGCACCGGCAGGCTCAGCACGACGATGAGGAAGGGCACGTGGATGATCCCGCCGCCGATCCCGAACACGCTCGAGAGGATCCCGACGAGGAAGCTGACGACCACGCCCTTCCAGGTGTCCACGTGGTAGACGTGGGCCGCCCCGCTCGTGTCCACGATCCGGCGGGCGCCGGCACGCGCCGAGGGCGCCGCGGTGATCCCCGAGAAGAGCAACACGGCGATCAGGACCAGGAGCGCGCCGAACGCGACGCTGAATTCACGCGAGGACATCGCGCGCGTGAGGTAGGCGCCACCGATCGCCCCGGGGATGGTGGCGGCCGCGAACTTCCAGCCGAGCTGGAGGTCCACCCGGCGCTGGCGCAGGTAGGCGAAGCTTCCGGAGGCGGCGTTGAGGAACACCAGCGAGAGGGACGTGCCGACGGCGTCGGCGGGGAGGAAGTGATAGCCGATGAGCAGGAGCGGCACCAGCAGGAAGCCGCCCCCCGCACCGATCAGTGTGCCGAACGCGCCGACGAAGAACCCGATGGCGACCAGCGTCGCCGCGGAGAGATACGTCACCCGGCCTCCTCATCGCAGTGATCTTCGGGTTCGGGGTCGTGCGAGGATGATGGCATGAACGGCACGCGCCCGTACTGGTCACCATACGTCGCCGGCCTGGCGCTCGGCGTTACGCTCCTTGCCACCTATCTTCTGATGGGCTTCGGCCTCGGCGCCTCGGGTGCCTTCGCCCAGATCGCCGCGCGTCTCGAGGTGGCCGTGGCGCCCGGCCGGGCCCAGGCGAACCCGTACCTGATGGGCTACCTGGAGGCCGGCCGGCTGTGGGCGCAGTGGATCGTGGTCGAGATGGTCGGCGTGCTCGTTGGCGCCGGCCTCGGCGCGTGGACGGCGGGGCGCTTCGCGTGGCGGCTCGAGAAGGGCCCGCGGATCGGCGCGGGCCGCCGCCTGGCGTTCGCATTCCTGGGCGGGGCCACGGTGGGCTTCGCGAGCCGCGTCGCCCAGGGGTGCACGAGCGGAGTCGCGCTCTCCGGTGGCGCCGTCCTCGCGCCGGGCGCGTGGGCGTTCCTCGCCGCGTTCATGGCGGGCGGCTTCGCCACCGCGTGGATCGTCAGGAGGGCGTGGCGATGAGCTGGCCGCTCGGCCTTGGAGGCGCGGGCGGGCTCCTCGTCGGGCTCCTCGCGGGCGTGGCCTTCGGCTTCGTCCTCGAGCGCGGCGGTCTGGGTGACCCGAAGAAGCTCACCGCCCTCTTCTATCTCGAAGACTTCACGATGCTGCAGGTCATGTTCACCGCGATCGCCGTCGCTGCCGCGGGGCTCGGCGCCCTGTCGCTGCTCGGCGTGGTCGATCTCACCGAAATCGCCGTCCAGCCGACCTATCTCTGGCCGCAAGCCGTTGGCGGCTTGATCCTCGGGGTCGGCTTTGCGCTCGGCGGCTACTGACCCGGCTCCTCGGCCGCAGGTGCGGCCTCGGGTCGGCTGGACGCCGTGGTCTTCATGCTGGGCCTGATCGCGGGCGTCATCGTCTTCGCGGAGGTCTACACGGCGATCGCGACCTTCGTCTGGAGCGGCTCGCTCCAGAGCGCTACTCTCGCCGAGGTGCTCGGGCTTCCGTTCTGGTTGCTGGCGGCGCTGGTGGTGTTGATGGCGCTCGGGACGTTCTGGCTCGTCAGGCGGCTCGAGCCCAAGGCGGGAGCAGGGCTATGCCGCTGACGCCACACGTCGAGCACCACTTCACCGCGAGCGCGGTCGTCAGGGACATCGTGATCGGCATGTCCGACGGGCTCACGGTGCCGTTTGCGCTGGCGGCGGGAGTCTCGGGCGCCGTCGATTCGACGGGCCTCGTCGTCACCGCTGGCGTCGCCGAGATCGCAGCCGGCGCCATCGCCATGGGCCTCGGGGGTTACCTGGCCGGCAAGAGCGATCTCGAGCACTACATCAGGGAACGCGCGCGGGAGGAGGTCGAGATCGCGGAGAAGCCCGAGGTCGAAGCCGAGGAGGTCATGGAGCTGCTCCAGTCGCACGGTCTCACCGCCGAGGAGAGCGCGCCCGTCGTCGAGGCGCTCCGGAGGCGCCCGGAGGCGTGGCGCGACTTCATGATGCGCTTCGAGCTCGGGCTGGAGAAGCCCGATCCAGCCCGCGCGCGGACGAGCGCCCTCGTCATCGGCGGGGCGTACGTGGCGGGCGGGTTGATCCCGCTTACACCCTACATGCTCATGGCGAGCGCGCGGAGCGCCCTACCGTGGTCAGCCCTCGTGACACTGACGGCGCTGGCCGTCTTCGGCTGGGTCAAGGGCAACTTCGCGGGGACGACACCGCTCCGGAGCGCGCTCCAGACCGTGCTGATCGGCGGCCTGGCAGCCGGCGCGGCCTTCCTCATCGCCCGCCTCATCGCGTAGCGCCGGCGCGCTCCGCGCGGCGCGTGAAGAGGAGCTCCGTGACGCCCTGGTCCGTCTTGCGCTCGTGGACGTCGCCGAAGCGGGTGATGAGGTCGAGCATGCGGCGGTTGTCGGAGAGGACGTAGGCGCGGAACCGGCGCATCCCTCGCGCGGCGGCGGCGGCGAGCACGTCGCGGACAAGGATCGTCCCGAGCCCCCGGTTCTGCCAGTCGTCCTGGACGACGAACGCGACCTCGACCGTGTCCGGCTCGTCCGTCGGCTCGTAGCGTCCGACCCCGATGATCTCGACCCCGGCCCCGGAGGCGCCCTCGTGCTCGGCGACCAGCGCGAGCCGGCGGCGGTAGTTCACCGTGGCCAGAATCTGCGCCCAGTCGGGCGGCAGGCGCTTCATGACCGTGAAGAAGCGATGGTAGGCGGTCTCGCGGCTCAGCCGGCCGTAGAGCTCCTGGAGCCGCGGCGCGTCCTCCGGACGGATCGGACGGATGTGGACGTACGAGCCGTCCCTCAGCTTGGCGTCGTGCACGAGATCGCGTGGATAGTCGGCGGGTGTCGTCGTCACGGAGCCATTTTCTCACCTCGTCTTTGAGGTAGACTCGGGCCCGTGGCGACGCCGGCATCGGGCCGACAGCTCTTCCTGGACGGCTTCCGTGGGCTGGCCCTGATCTTCATGGTTCTGAACCACACGGGCCGGTGGTGGCTCGAGCGCCCGATGGGGTGGCCGCGGTATCACCTGGTCTACCTGACGGTGACCCTCGCTGCGCCGATCTTCCTGTTCCTCGCCGGTTTCTGCATGCCGCTCTCGTTTCTCAACTCGACGGTCACGCGCGGCGAGCGCTACATGTCGGTCGCGTGGAAGTACGCCCGGCGTGGCGCCCAGCTCGTCGTCGCGGGCTGGTTCCTGAACCTGCTCGTGTTTCCCGACGAGCCCCTGTTCGCCGGCGGGGTGCTCCAGACGATCGGCCTCTCGATCATCGGGCTGACGGCGCTCCTGCCGGTGATGGTCTCGCGCGTCGCGCGCTGGGTGCTGCTGGCCGCGGCGCTCGGCATCTACACGAGCTTCGCCCTCGCGCATCCCTTCCTCCGCACGTGGGTGAAGGCCCATCCCGGCCTTGCCGACGTCTGGCTCTACGACTTCCCGCTCTGGCCGTGGTTCGCCTTCGCACTCCTCGGCGGGGTGCTGGGATGGGTGTGGACCGAGGGCCAGCGGCGGGGCGACGACGATCGGCGGTACTTCGAGGTGATGAGCCTCGTGGGCGTGCTATGTCTGGCGGCGTTCCTCGGTCTCGAGGTCACCATCGGGACCACGCCGCACTTCTTCTCCGGGCGCGATCTCGTCCTCAATCAACATTGGAACCCGGGGGCCGTGACGTGTCTGTGGATCCTCGGCATCCTCTTCTCCCTGCTGCCAGCCACGTATTACCTGATGAAGGTGCGGCGGGTGCAGGTGCCCTGGCTGGTCGTCCTCGGCCAGAACGCACTCATGCTCTACTTCGTTCACCAGGTGATCGTCCTGACCTTCCTCCGCCAGCGGTTTGGCGTGCTCTTCCACTCGTGGTGGCCCTACGTGCTGGCCAACGCGCTCCTGATCGCGGCGCTCGTCGTCCTCGCTCGGGCTTGGCCGCCGTTCAAGCGGCGGGCGCTGGCCCTCGTGCGCTCGAGCGCGACACGGGGCGCATCGGCTGGTGCGGGGGCTCGGACCTGACCGAAGCCCCCGCCGCCGCTGTCCTAGTGGCTCTGGTGCGCAGACGGGAGCATCGTCTCCACCAGCGCGCGCATCTCCCCGCTGGTCCACTCGCGCGGACCGACCGCCAGGCCGGCGACCTCACCACGGGGGCGGACGAGGAACGTCGCCGGCAGCCCGGTGACCCGCCAGGCGCGGGACGTCCGGAGGTCGGGGTCGAGCAGGATCGGGAACGTCAGCCGCTGGTGGCGCACCCACGGCTCGATGAGCGCGCGTGGCGCGCCGCGGTCCTGAGACACGGCGAGGACGACCAGGCCGCGGTCGCGGTATTCCCGCCACAGAGTCTCGAGCGTCGGCATCTCGAGCCGGCACGGCTCGCACCAGGTGGCCCAGAAATTCAGGACGACCAGCCGGTCCACGTGGTCGGCGAGCGACGCGGCGCCCCCGTCGAGCGTCGCGAGCCGGAACGGGGGCCCGTGCTGGCCGTCCGTCAACTCGGTCACGCCGGCCTTCTCGAAGGGGTCGAGCGCCGGTACGGCGGGTCGCGCGTGATGGCCGCCCTCCTCGCCGGGGCGCCTCTCCGGCAGCGCCCAGAGGAGGCCACCGAGCAGGAGGACGGCGAGCCCCGCGCGCGCGAGCGACTGGTAGCGGCTCACGCCGATGAGGCTAGACGCCCAGCTTCTCACGGGTCACCGGACTCTCCCGCAGCTCCGTCGCCGAGGCCGCGAACACGATCAGTCCCTTCTCCATAATATAGCCGCGGTCGCACACGCCCAGGGCCACGCGCGCGTTCTGCTCGACGAGGAGCACCGCCACGCCGAGGCGCTTGAGCTCCGTGATCATGCCGCGGATCAGGCGGATGACCGCGGGGGCGAGCCCCTGCGTGGGCTCGTCCATCAGGATGAGCCGGGCCCCCGCCATCATCACGCGCGCGATCGCGAGCATCTGCTGCTCGCCTCCCGAGAGCGTCTTGCCAGGCTGGTCCAGCCGCTCGGAGAGGCGCGGGAAGTGGTGGAAGACGTCCTCGAAGCGCCGGCGCCGGAGTGCGGTCGACCGATCGCGGACGGCCGACAGGCCCAGCTCGAGGTTCTCGCGGACGGTCAGTCCCGGGAAGATGCGCCGGCTCTCCGGCACGAACCCGATGCCGAGCCGGGCGATCTCGTGGGGCGTGAGCCGGGTGAGGTCGTGGCCGTCGAACTCGATCGCGCCGCGCCACGGCTTGAGGAAGCCCATCGCGGTCTTCATGAGCGTGGTCTTGCCCATGCCGTTCTTGCCGAGGAGCGCGACGGCCTCGCCCGACCGGATCTCGAGCGACACGCCGAAGAGGATCGGCGTCGCCCCGTAGCCGGCGTGGACGTCGGTGATCCTGAGCCCGCTAGTCGTCGGCGCCCCCGAGGTACGCCTCGATCACCCGCGCGTCGCTCCGGATTGCCTCGGGCGTCCCCTCGGCGATCTTCTCGCCGAAGTGGAGGACCGCGATCCGGTCGGAGATCCCCATGACGACGGACATGTCGTGCTCGATCAGGAGGACCGTGAGCCCGCGCTGGAGCGCGATCTTCCGGACGAGCGCGGTGGCGTCCCTGGTCTCGCCCGGCGTCATCCCCGCCGTCGGCTCGTCGAGCAGGAGCAGCGTCGGCTCGGTCGCGAGCGCCAGGCAGATCTCGAGGTAGCGCTGCTCGCCGTGCGACAGGTGTTGGGCCAGCTCGTCGCGCTTGACGGCGAGGCCGAACGACTCGAGGAGCTCCGTCACCCGCACCTCGACGTCGGCCGCACGCCACAACGACGCGACGCGACCGGAGTCCGCCGAGCGCGACTGAGCGGCCACGCGGACGTTCTCCCCGACCGAGATCTCGGGGAAGACGTTCGTGATCTGAAAGGTCTTCGCGATGCCAAGCCGATTGATCCGCTCGGGCGGCAGGCCGGTGATCTCGTGGCCGCGAAAGACCACGCGGCCAGCGCTCGGGGCGTGAAGGCCCGCGATCACGTTGAAGAGCGTGGACTTGCCGGCGCCGTTCGGCCCGATGATCGAGAAGACCTCGCCCTCGGACACGGCGAGACCGACGCGGCTCAGCGCCGAGAGCGCGCCGAAACTCTTCGAGACCCCGTCGACCTCGAGGACTACGCCCCCTGCCGCCATTGCCGGAAGCCGTGGAGACGCCGGATGCCGAGGAGCCCTTTGGGCATGAACAGCACGATCAAGACCAGGACGACGCCGATGACGATGAAGTACCAGTCCACGAACGAGGAGACCTTGTCGCGGAGGATCGTGAAGAACGCGCCGCCGAGGATCGGGCCCACGAGGGTCCCGAGCCCGCCGATCATCACCGAGATGATGAACTCGCCCGATTCCGTCCAGAGCATGAGGTCGGGCGTCGCGAACGCCGCGCGCATCGGGTAGATCGCGCCCGCGAGCCCTGTGAGCAACGCCGAGATCATACACGCGGCCATTTTGTAGCGCTGGACGCGGTACCCGAGGAACCGCGCGCGGTCCTCGTTCTCGCGGATCGCCACGAGGACCCGGCCGAAGTGCGACGTGACGACGACGCGGCAGATCGCGTAGGCGACCGCGAGGTAGACGAGCACGAGGTAGTACTTGCGCTGCGGCGTGTCGATCGGGACGCCGCGCCAGAGGTGGGCGTCGGGCAGGCCCTGGATGCCGTCCGAGCCGCCGAAGGTCTGCGTGTAGCGGAAGAAGGTGTAGACGACCTCGGCGAAGATCAGCGTGAGGAGCGCGAAGTAGATGCCCCGGCGCGCGGTGGCGAAGTACCCCACGATCGCCGCGTAGACGCCGACGACCACGAGCGCGCCGCCGAGGCACGCCCAGAGGGACAGGACGCCGCGCTCCAGGAGGATCGCCGTGGCGTACGCGCCGAGCCCGTAGAAGGCGGCGTGGCCGAACGAGACGAGCCCCGTGTAACCCATGAGGAGGTCGAGGCTCATCGCGATCGCGCCGAAGAGGAGCGCGTCGAAGGCGAGGAGCAGGTAGTACGTCGGAATCCCGGGCAGGGCCGGCAGCGCCGCCAGCGCCACGAAGGCGACGAGGACCCGCCACGTCACGACCCTACTCAAGGACGCCCTCCCGGCCGAAGAAGCCGCGCGGGCGGACGATCAGGACCACGATCATGATCGCGAAGATCGCGATCGCCACGCGCTGCGGGTTCATCCACAGCGAGAAGAGGCTCTGGGCCGTGCCGATGACGAGCGCGGCCACGACGGAGCCGCCCATCGAGCCCATGCCGCCCAGGATCACGACGATGAACGCGAGCAGGATCATCTCGACGCCCATCTGCGGGTACACGGTGAAGACGGGCGCCAGGAGCAGCCCGGCGAGGGCGGCGAGCGCCGCCGAGCCGGCGAAGGTGAGCGTGAAGAGGCGCGGGACGTTGACGCCGAGACCGTCGAGCATCTCCGCGTCCTGCACGGCCGCCCGCACCAGGACCCCCGCGCGCGTGCGGGTGAAGAAGAGCCAGATCAGGAGCAGCAGCGCGGACGAGGCTCCGAGCAGGAAGAGACGATAGTTCGGGTAGGTCATCCCGAGGAGCGGCGTCGAGCCCGTGACGGGCGGCAGGACGCGTCGCATGTCGCCGCCCCAGATCTGACGTGCGCCCTCGCGGAAGACGAGCGCCAGGCCGAAGGTGAGGATGAGGCCGTAGAGGGGCTCGCGGCGGTAGAGCGGGCGCAGGGTCGCGACCTCGGTGACGGCGCCGAGCGCGGCGACGAGGAGGGGTGCGGCGATCAGGGCCACCCAGAACGAGTGGGTGACCCCGATGACCGCGATCCCCGCGTACGCACCCAGCATGTAGAGCTCGCCGTGGGCGAAGTTCATCACGCCCAGCAGCCCGAAGATCACGGTCAGGCCGAGCGCCAGGAGCCCCAGCGCGGCGCCGAAGACGAGGCCGTGCAGGAGCTGCGGCAGCAGGACGGCGACGAGATAGTCCAGCTTAGTTCTTCTTCTTGATCTCCCAGCTGAATCCTTCCACCGGGTCTCGGCCGACCATCGGCTCGCCGATCGAATCCGTGCCGGCGATGCGCGCGATCGGGATGTTCTTGCCGCCCTTCACCTGGTAGAGGTGCATGTCCATCACGACCTGGTGGTCCTCCTTGCGGATGCACTGGCGGCCGATGTGGGTCTCCTCCCGGCACATCCCCTCATGGGCCTCGGCGACACGGTCGGGGTCGAAGGACGCCGCCTTCTCGACCGCGGCCGCCCAGAAGTGGACGGCGTCGTACGCGCCGGCCGCGATGTTGGCGTCCACGCCGAACCGCTTCCTGAACTTGGCGTTGAACGCCTGCATGCTCTTGTCCGGGTTGTACGCGGAGAAGTGGTTGAGCTGGACGAAGCCCTCCATCGGCTCGGCGATGGAGGGCAGATCCTGTTGCAGCAGGAAGCAATCGATCCCCGCGAGCTTGTACTTCCGGGTCATGCCGAACGAGTGGAGCTGGGTCATGAGGCGCAGCGAGTCCGTGCCGGCGAACGCGAGGAAGAGGACCTCGGGGGCCGCTTGGTTGATCGCGCCGAACCACGGGCTGAAGTCCTTGGTGTCGAGCGGCGCGCCGGCCACGCCGACGACCTCGCCGCCGAGCTTCTCGAGCGCGGTCTTGAACTGCCGGCCGTCCGACTGCCCCATCGCGTAATCCGTGTAGAAGATGTAGACGCGTTTGCCCATCTTGTCGACGATATACTTCGCGAGGCCGTTCGCCTGCATGCGCGAATCGGGCTGGTTCGAGAAGTAGTACTTGTGGAACTTCGTCGTCCGCATGAACTCGGCGCACGAGACCGAGTTCCAGTGGATCGTCTTGTGCTTCTTGGTGACGTCCATGACCGCCATCGTCGCACCGCTCGAGACGACGCCGACGAGCAGCTTCACGTCGTCCTGGAGGATGAGCTTCTCCGCCTTGCGCACGGCGGGGGCGGGTTTGGTCTCGTCATCCTCGGAGAGGATCTCGATTCGATGGCCCAGGACGCCCCCCTTGGCGTTCAACTCCTCGACCGCCATCTGGATGCCCATCGTCTGGTATTTCCCGTAACCCTCGAAGACCCCGACCTTGGAGCCGAGATCGCCGATCTTCACGACCTTCGGCTGCGAGACCGCGGGCGCCGCGACCACTGCGAGGGCGGCGACCGTTGTGAGCACGACGGCACTGGCGATGCGCTTCATGAGCCCCTCCTTGCTGGGGTTGACGCGTCGATGAAGGCCGAGAGGGCCTGCGCGATCCGGGTGAGCGGTTCCCGGAGCTTGTCCGGGGCCGCGATGGACTTGGCGTAGCCGGTCGCCTCGTCGAAGGCGAGGCGGATGACGACCGAGGTCCGGTCGTCGCGCCGCGCGACGGCGAAGTCCACGAGGTTGTAGTAGCGCCAGATCGCCTCGAGGAACCGCGCGCCGATCGCCGCGCAGGCCTCGCGGGACAGCGTCGGATCCGCCGTCTGGCGTGTGGCCTCGCGAGCCAGGTCGCGGGCGAGCGCGGCGAAGAAGATCGTCAGGCCGCGCTCGACCTCGGCGCCGTCGCCGCCCTCGAGGGCGGCGCGCAGCCCGGCCTCGAGGCCGGCCGGGAGCCTGGCCGCCCGCGCGCGCATGTCGGTCTGGAGGGGGCCCGTGTCGAAGAGACGGCGCGCCACGGCGAACTTGCCCGCCTGGACGGAGAACTTGATCTGCTTGAAGTTCGTCGTGATCTCGTTGTCCTTCGGAACGTAGGTGCCGACATGATGGGCGGCGGCCGGGCAGAGCGTGACGAGGAGCGCGACGGCCGCGGCGAGGGAGGCGGCCACCACCCGGGCACGCCCGATCACCCGCGTTCCCTCCGCATCATCCGCCACGCGACGAGGCCGGCGAGCCACCAGAGGGCGACGATCGTGGCGCCGCCGAACGGGGTCCACACGAGCCATTCCGCGACCGTCTTCCCCCTCTCGGGTCCGTAGTAGGGGATCAGCCCGCTCCAGACCAGGTAGCCGAGAGGATAGCCTGCTCCGCCGACGGTGAGAAGAACGATGATGGGCCGTCGGGAGGCGGGCGAGCCCGCCAGCGTCGCGGCGATCGTGGTCGTGGCGATGATCACGAGCCCCATTCCCTCCGCGTGCAGGTGGAAGAGGCGCAGGCCGGCGTCGAACTTCACGAGCGCCTCGTCGAGCACGCGCTCGTCCACGTCGCGCACGCCGACCAGCCCGTGCGTCGCCGGGCGCGCGAGCATCGCGTGCCGGGCCCACCGCGTCAGCTCGACCTTGAAGCGCACCATCGACGCGCCGCCGACCTCCGCGCACCCGATCAGCACCACCGCGGTCAGGAGCACGGCGACGGGCGGGAGGCGCCATTGGAGCGGGGCCCGCGTTTCCGGAATCATTGTAACGAGGGCCGCGAGGCCGGGACACTCTGTGGGCGGCCCGAGCCGAGGCACGACCCGGCTGCGGTCCTCATTTCGCTTTCCACTCCGGAGGAGGCGCGCCGTCCAGCCAGTCGCTTTTCATTCCAGAGGTTCCCGCGGCCCTGCGAGCGCCAGGGCGAGCGCGAGGCCGGCCACACCGAGGATCGCGGCGCTGCCGAGGGGCGTGAGCACCCAGCGCTCGGCGAGCTCGATGCCCGTGTCGCGCCCGGCTTCGAGCACGGCGACGCCGTAGACGAGGTAGCCGAGCGGGAACAGCCCTCCGGCCGTGAGTGCGAGGTAGAGCGCCGCGCGCGCCCGGCGCCGGGGGACGAGGCTCGCCACGAGCGTGCTCGCGAAGAAGAGGATGAGGCCGACCCCTTCGGCGTGCGTGTGGAAGAAGGAGAGACCGGCCTCGACGCTGAACACGGCGCGGTCGCGGACCTCGGCGTCGTACTCCGCCGAGCCCGAGAGGCCGTGCGCCTGCGCGTTCTGCTCCACGCGGGCGGCGGCGTAGCGCTCGATGTGCGGGCGGAACCGCGACATGGCCGCCCCGCCGGTCTCGCCGAGCGCGATCACGACGACGACGACCAGGACGACCGCCAGGGGTGGACGCCTCAGATCCAGAGCCTCCCGGGCCGAAGTTGCGCGACATTAGCACCGGCCGCGGGGTTTGTCATGACGCGCCGCCTGTGGCAAGGTGGGCGCGTGCGAACGGGAGCCGCCTACGTCGCCGCGCTGCGGGACGGCCGCGCCGTGTACCTGGACGGCGAACGGGTCAAGGACGTCACGAGCCATCCCGCGTTCGCCGAGCCGATCCGGCGCATCGCCGCGACCTACGAGCGCGCCCGCGCCGCCGAGGCCGATCCGGCGCTGACCTACGCCGATCCCGCGAGGGCGACGCGCCACAGCAACATGTGGCTCGTGCCGCGTTCCGCCGAGGACCTCGGCGCGCGGCGACGCGTGCACCGCTTCTGGGCGGAGCCGTCCTACGGCCTGATGGGGCGCACCCCCGACCACGTGGCGTCCGTGCTCACCGCCTTCGCGGCGTGGCGCCAGTTCTTCGACCGGGGCGGCGCGCGGTTCGGCGACAACGTCGTGCGCTTCTACGAGCGCGCCCGCGACGAGGATCTCTACCTCACCTACGCGATCGTCCCGCCGCAGGTGGACCGCTCGCAGCCCGCGCACCGCCATCCGGAGCCGTTCCTCCATCCCGGCGTCGTCCGAGAGCGGGACGGCGGGATCGTCGTGCGCGGCGCGCAGGCGATCGCGACGTCGGCGACGATGGCCGACTGGCTCTTCCTCTCTTACATCACGCCCCTCGTCCCGGGCGACGAGGACTATGCGATCTCGCTCGTCATGCCGATGCACGCCGAGGGGCTCCGGCTCTATCCGCGCCGGCCGTACGCGACCGCGGCGACGAGCGTCTTCGACTACCCGCTCTCCTCGCGCTTCGACGAGATCGACACGACCGTCGTGTTCAACGACGTGTTCGTGCCCTGGGACCAGGTCTTCATCTACCGGAACGTCGACCTGGTCAACGCGCAGTTCCACGAGACGCCCTCGCACACGACGGCCAACTTCCAGTCGCTCGTCCGGTTCGGCGTGAAGCTCGAGTTCATGGCCGGCCTCGCGCTGCGGCTCGCCGAGGTGCAGACGGCGGAGGGGGACCCGAACGTCCAGGCGACGCTCGGTGGCGAGATCGCCGCCCTCTGCGCGGCCTTCGACGCCCTCGTCCAGGCGGCCGAGCGCTCCCCGCTGCTCTCCGCGGGCGTGGCGCGGCCACACCCGCAGTACGTGTACGCGGGCATGGCCCTTCAGCGGCGTCTGATCGTCGACATGATGCGCACGCTCCGTGAGCTGGCGGGCGGCGCCTTCCAGACGGTGCCGTCGTCGGAGGCCGCCTTCGCGAGTGAGGAGACGCGCGTCGACACCGAGCGGTACTACCGGTCCACCGCCGCGCCCGCGCGCGCGCGGATCAAGCTCGTCAAGCTCGTCTGGGACTTCGTCGGCACCGAGTTCGGCGGGCGCCAGCTCCAGTACGAGATGTTCTACTCGGCGGCGCAGCCCGTCGTGAACCGCCGCATGTTCCGTTCGTACGACTGGCAGGCGGCGAAGGCCCACGTGGACCGCTGCCTCGGCGAGTACCGATGACGACCCTCGGCCTCGTGAACATCGGCGCGCTGGCGACCGGGGTCCTCGCGTCGCCGCGACTCGACGCCGAGGCGATCCTGGTCGAGCACGGCCGGATCGCCGCCCTCGGCGCCGCGTCCAAGACCGGCGCGGGGAGCGCCGACGTCGTCGTGGACTGCCGGGGCACCACCGTGATCCCCGGGCTCATCGACTCCCACTGCCACGTCGTGCTCGGCGACTACACGCCGCGGCAGAAGACCGTCGACTTCCTCGACTCGTACGTCCACGGCGGCATCACGTCGGTCGTCTCCGCGGGCGAGGGCGTGCACGCGCCGGGCCGACCGCACGATCCGGTCGCCTCAAAGGCGCTCGCGATCGCCGCGGCGAAGTGCTTCGCGAATTTCCGGCCGAACGGCATGAAGGTCAACGCGGGCTCGGTCGTGCTCGAGCCGGGCCTGACGGACGACGACTTCGCCGAGATGGCGCGGCACGGCGTCCGCCACGCGAAGTACGGCTTCGGCGGCTACGCCCATCCGAAGGACGGCGAGGCCGACATCCGAAGGGCGCAGACGCACGGGCTCTGCGTCATGTCCCACTCGGGCGGCACCTCGATCCCGGGGTCGAGCCCGATCACCCACGACGTGCTGCTCCAGCTCCGGCCCGACGTCTGCGGCCATATCAACGGCGGGACGACGTCGCTCGACGAGGCGGGAATCGACGCGATCGTCCGCGAGACGCCGATGGCGCTGCAGGTGGTTCAGGCGGGCAACCTCCGCTCGGCCCTCTATCTCTTGCGGCGCTGCCGCGAGGCCGGCGCGCTCGCGCGCCTGTGCGTCGCGAGCGACACGCCGACGGGGACGGGCGTCATGCCCCTGGGCGTGGTCAAGAGCGTGTGCGAGCTCGCCTCCCTCGGTGACCTGCCGCCCGCCGAGGCGCTCGCGCTCGCCACGGGCAACAACGCCCGGATCTTCCGGCTCGAGCCCGGGACGGGCTCCATCGTCGTCGGCGCGCCCGCGGACCTCGTCGTCTGCGATGCGCCGGCCGCCTCGCTGGCGAAGGACGCCCTCGACGCGATCGCGCGCGGCGACATTCCCGGGGTCTCCTGCGTGGTGATCGATGGACTGGTCCACGCGGGGCGGAGCCGCAACACGCCGCTCGCCATGCGCCTCGCCACGGTCACCGCATGCAAGCCATTCCCTACAAGAACCACCTGATTCGACCGGACTCGCCCGCGCTCGCATCTGGCGGATGGAGGCCCAGGGCGTGGGTGGTGTCACCGCGGGGGTCACGCCGAGCGCAACACCCCATCTTCCCTCCCGGCGAAACTCGTCCGACGCTTCAGCAGGCCAACCAGTACGCGATCGAGCTGGCGAAGAAGTGGATCGACGAGCAGGGGCGATAGCGTCCCCGCGGGCGCTGACGCTTGACACGAACGCGTGCGGCTGGCTAGAGTGCAGCGCCACCCATGAGCCCCACGGGCTGGATCGGCAAGCCGGTGAAGCGCGTCGAGGACGCGCGCCTCCTCACCGGCCGTGGGACGTACATCGACGATCATCCGCCCGTCGCCAACCTCCATCACGCGGCGATCGTCCGCTCGCCCCACGCCCACGCGCGCATCGCCGGCTACGATCTCACGGCCGCGCTCGCCGTCGACGGTGTCGTCGGCGCGGTCACGGGCGAGGACGTCCTGCGCCACACGAAGCCCTTCTCGGTCGGTGTCACGGCGCCCGTCCACTACTACTGTGCGGCGACCGACAAGGCGCGGTTCGTCGGTGAGCCCGTCGCCGTCCTCGTCGCGAAGACCCGGTACATCGCGGAGGACGCCGCGGAGCTCGTGCGGGTGCGCTACGAGCCGCTGCCCGCCGTGGTCGATCCCGAGCGCGCGCTCGAACCCGACGCGCCCGTGCTCCACGACGCCGTCGGGACGAACCTCGCCGGCCACCGGCGGCTCGTCTACGGCGATCCCGACCGTGCCTTCGGAGAGGCCGACGTCGTTCTCAAGGAGCGCTTCCGGTTCCCGAAGTACGGCTCGACGCCGATCGAGACGTACGGCGTGATCGCGGCGTGGGACTCGCTCGAGGGCGTGTGCACCGTGTGGTCCAACTTCATGGGGCCGTTCATCATGCACCCGCTCACGGCGCGTGTCCTCGGGCTCCCCGAGAACAAGCTCCGCTTCATCGTGCCGCCCGACATCGGGGGCTCCTTCGGGATCAAGACGTCGATCTACCCCTACATCGCGCTGATCGCGTTGGCGGCGCGGCGCACCGGCGTCCCGGTCAAGTGGATCGAGGATCGCCGCGAGCACTTGCTCGCCTCCTCGAGCGGCACCGACCGCGTCGCCTACCGCGAGCTCGCCGCGAAGAAAGACGGGACCATCCTCGGGATGCGCTTCCGCTGGCTTGATAATGTCGGTGGGTACATCCGGAGCCCGGAACCTGGATGTAGTTTCCGCCCGACCGGTAATTTTGTCGGCCCGTACCGCTTCCGGAATCTGGAAGTGGACGCTTCCGTCGTCATGACCAACAAGAGCCTGACGGGGCCGAACCGCGGCTACGCGTGCGGCCACCTCTACTTCGAGAGCGAGGGGATGATCGATCGGCTCGCCGACAAGCTCGGCCTGGACCCGGCAGAGGTACGGCGAAGGAATCTCATCCCAGCCGACGCGTTTCCATACCGAACTCCGACGGGTGGTCTGTACGACTCGGGCGATTACCAGGCGGCGTTCGAGAAGGCGCTCGAGCTCGCGAAGTACTCCGAGCTCCGTCGCGAGCAGGCGCGGGCGCGGGCGGCCGGCCGTTATTTCGGGATCGGCCTGGCCCTCGCGGTGGACCCGTCGGTCTCGAACATGGGCTACGTCGCGACCGCGCTCGACCCGCAGTTCCGCGCCAAGCCCGAGTACCTGCCGAAGTCGGGCGCCGTCGACTCGGCGACGGTCAAGATCGATCCGCTCGGGCGTGTCACTGCGATTCTCGGCACGACACCCCAGGGCCAGGGCCATCAGACGATCGTCTCGCAGATCGTCGCCGACGAGCTCGGGCTCACCCCCGAGGAGATCACGGTGGTGGACGAGATGGACACGTTCACGCGCGTCTGGTCCATCTCGTCGGGCACCTACTCGAGCCGCTTCGGCTCCGTCGGAACGAGCGCGGTCGCCCTCGCCGCGCGCAAGCTCAAGGCCAAGCTCGTCGAGTACGGCGCGCACCTGCTCGGCGTTCCCAAGGAGCAGCTGGAGTTCCGAGACGGGGCCGTCCGCCCTACGACAGGGAAGGGACCCTCGTACTCGATCAAGGACCTCGCCGGGCGCGCCCACTGGAACACCGAGTCGCTTCCCGAGGGGATGGAGCCGGGCCTCCAGGCGACCGCGGTCTTCGGCTTCACGGTCTCGAAGGCCGTGGACGCGGAGGACCGCGTGAACTCGTCGAACACCTACGGCTTCATCGCGGAGGTGATGGCCGTCGAGGTGGACCCGGAAACGGCGGCGATCACGATCCTCCGCTACGTCACGGTCCACGACGCGGGGACGATCATCAACCCGATGATCGCGGAGGGCCAGATCTACGGCGGCGCTCTCCACGGCCTGGGCGGGGCCCTCTACGAGGAGCTCGTCTATGCCGAGGACGGCCAGCTCCTCACCGGGACGTTCATGGACTACCTGGTCCCGACGGCGAGCGAGGCGCCGACGATCGACATCGCCCACGTCGTGTCGCCTTCGCCGCTGACGCCGCTCGGCTCGAAGGGGCTCGGCGAGTCGTCGTCGATGACGGTCCCCGCCGTCATCGCCAACGCGGTGAGCGACGCGCTGGGACCACTCGGCATCCGGATCACCGAGCTCCCGATGACGCCGACGAGGCTCTACGAGTTGATCCAGAAGGCGCGAACGTGAAGCCCGTCAAATTCGACTACCACGCCCCCGCGAGCCTCGACGAGGCGCTCGCGCTGCTCCGGCGCTACGGCGGCGACGCGAAGATCCTCGCCGGCGGCCAGAGCCTCATGCCGCTCCTCAATTTCCGCCTGAGTCGTCCCGCGGCGCTCGTGGACCTGAACCGGATCCCGAGCCTCGCGTACATCGAGGAGCATGACGGGCAGGTGAGGTTCGGCGCGATGACGCGCCAGCGGATGATCGAGTTCTCGCCACTGGTCGCGCGGCGGCTCCCGCTGCTCAGAGAAGCGACGAAGTGGGTGGGGCACCTGCCGATCCGGACGCGCGGCACGATCGGCGGCTCGATCGCGCACGCCGACCCTTCCGCGGAGTACCCGGCGGTCCTCACCGCACTCGACGGCGAGGTGGTGGCGCGCGGGCCGAAGGGCGAGCGCGTCGTGAAGGCGAAGGACCTCTTCGTCACGTACCTCACGACGAGCCTCGAGCCCGACGAGATCCTCGTCGAAGTCCGCCTGCCGGCGACGGACGCGGGCGCGGGCTTCGCGCTCGAGGAGTTCGCGCGACGCCACGGCGACTTCGCGATCGTCGCGATCGCCGCGCTGGTCGTCCCGGACGGTGCGCGCTGCAGAGCGGCCCGTCTTGCCGCGGCCGGCGCCGGGCCGGTGCCCGTGCGACTCCGCGCCGCCGAGCAGATCCTCGAGCGCGACGGGCTCACCGACGCGGCGATCGACGCCGCGGCCGGGCGCGCCGCCGAGCTCGTGTCGCCGGACTCCGATATCCACGCTTCGGCCGACTACCGCCGTCACCTGACGGCGGTCCTCACCCGGCGCGCGCTCAGGCGCGCGCTCAAGGTCGCCCATGGCTGACGCGGTCACCGTTCGCCTCACGGTGAACGGCGTCGAGCGGGAGGGGCGCTGCGAGCCCCGCAAGCTGCTCGCGGATTTCCTGCGCGAGGACCTCGGCCTGACGGGCACGCACGTCGGCTGCGAGCACGGCATCTGCGGCGCGTGCACTATTTTGATCGACGGCGAGGCCGCGCGTTCCTGCATCATGCTCGCGGTCCAGGCCGACGGCGCCGAGCTCTTGACGATCGAGGGACTCATGCGCGACGGCAAGCTCCACCCGCTCCAGGAGGCGTTCCGCGAGCACCATGGTCTCCAGTGCGGGTTCTGCACGCCGGGCATGCTCATGACGGCGCTCGATCTTCTCCGAACGAATCCGTCGCCCACGGAGGCGGAGATCCGAGAGGGCATCTCCGCCGTCCTCTGTCGCTGCACCGGCTACCACGGCATTGTCCGTGCCGTCGAGGCCGCCGCGCGGAAGATGCGCTGACCGCCGATGGAATGAAAGGCGGCATGCGGAACGGAGCCAGGTCGCACCTCGTCTCGGGCCACCCACCGATCGTACCGGCCCCGCGGTCCTCGCTCCAACGGAGCCAGGTCGTACCCACAGCACGCGACCCTCGGAGGGCGCCGGCCTCGCGGTCCCCCCAATGCCGCTGATCGGCGCGCCCGTCCGCCGTGTGGAGGACGCGCGCTTCCTGACAGGGCAGGGCCGGTACGTCGCGGACCTCACGCTCCCCCGGATGCTGCACGTCGCATTCCTCCGGAGCCCGCACGCCCACGCCGGCATCGTCTCGATCGACGCGCACCCCGCACGCGAGCTGCCCGGCGTCCTCGCGTGCATCACGGGCGACGAGATCGCGACGCAGGCCCGCCCGATGCGTGCCGAGTCGAGGATGGCGGGCTATCACCCGACCGAGTGTCCGCCGTTGGCGCGGGGCAAGGTCCGCTTCGCCGGCGAGGCGGTGGCCGCCGTCCTGGCCGAGAGCCGTTACACGGCCGAGGATGCCCTGGAGCTGGTCGACGTCCGCTATGCGACGCTCCCGGTCGTCGGAACGCCGGAGGCGGCGATGGCAGGGGGCGCTGCGCTCGTTCACGAGGCGGCCGGGAGCAACGTCCTCCTGACGCGCGCCTTCGTCCAGGGCGACGTCGACGGAGCGATGAGGGACGCTGCGCTGGTCGTCGGCGACCGCTTTCGCTTCCACCGCCACGCGGGCGTGACGATCGAGAACCGGGCGTGTCTCGCCGACTGGAACCCGGGCGTCGGCGAGCTGACGCTCTGGTCGTCCACCCAGGTCCCGGGCCTCCTGCGCGAGGGGCTCGCCGCGCTGCTCGACCTGCCCGTGCACCGGCTCCGCGTCGTCGCGCCCGACGTGGGGGGCGGCTTCGGCGTGAAGAGCGCCCTCTACCCCGAGGAGGTCGCCGTCTGCGCCCTCGCGCGGCTCACGGGACGGCCGGTGCAGTGGGTCGCCGACCGGCGCGAGGACCTCCTGACGAGCACGCAGGCGTGGGACGAGACGATCGACGCTGAGCTGGCCGTGAACGCTGACGGGACGATCCGAGGTCTCCGAGCCCGCGTCGTCGCAGACGTCGGCGCGTACTCGATCCATCCGTGGACCGCCGCGATCGAAGTCGTCCAGGTGATCAGCTTCCTCCCCGGGCCGTACCGCGTGGAGCATTACCGCGGCGAGGCGTGGGGCGTGGCGACCAACAAGGCGCCGATGGGACCGTACCGCGGCGTCGGCCGCCCGGTCTCCACCTTCGTGACCGAGGCGCTGGTGGACCGCGCGGCACGCCGCCTGGGGATGGATCCGGTCGCGCTCAGGCTCCGGAACCTCATCCGGCCCGACGAGCTCCCGTACCGCTCGCCGTCCGGCGTCGTGTGGGACAGTGGAAGCTTCGTCGAGTCGCTCGAGCGGGCGCGCGACGCGGCGGGGTACGAGCACGTGCGCGCCGAGCAGGAGCGCGCGCGTCGGGCGGGACGCTACGTCGGCGTCGGCGTCGCCTGCTACGTCGAGCTGACGGGCGTCGGCTCGGCGATCCCGGCGTCACCGGGCGCCGCGATCAGCACCGGGACCGAGGGCGCGACCGTCCGGGTGGACCCCGGCGGGACGGTGACGGCGAGCTTCGGTCTCGCCTGCCACGGCCAGGGACACGAGACGACGCTGGCCCAGGTCGTCGCCGAGGAGCTCGGCGCGCGGCTCGAGGACGTGCGCGTGGTCTCGGGCGACACCGCCGCCGGGCCCGTGGGCACCGGAACGTACGCGAGCCGGAGCGCGGTCATCGGCGGCGGCGCCGCGATCCTCGCCGCGCGCGCCCTCAGGGAGAAGGCGCTCGCGATCGCGGCGCATCTGCTGGAGGTCTCCGCCGACGATCTGACGCTCGGGGACGGTCGCGCGACGGTGCGCGGCACACCGCATCGCGGGCTCACGCTCCGCGAGATCGCGGGTGCGGCGTACGCGGGCGCCAAACGGCTGCCGAAGGGGATGGAGCCGGGCCTCGAGGCGACGCGGTTCTACGATCCGTACTTCGGCACGGCGTCCAACGCGACGCACATCGCCGTCGTCGAGGTCGACCCGGAGACGTGCGCGGTGATCGTGCGCCGCTTCGTGGTCGTCGAGGATTGCGGCCGGATCATCAATCCTCTGATCGTGGAGGGCCAGGCGATCGGGGGCGTCGCTCAGGGCGTCGGCGCGGCGCTCTTAGAGGAGGTCGTCTACGCGGACGACGGTCAGCTCCTCACGGGTAGCCTCATGGACTACCTCGTCCCGACGGCCGCCGAGCTCCCGGCCGTCGAGGTCGTTCACCTCGAGCATCCGTCGCCCACGACCCTCGGGGGCTTCAAGGGGGTCGGCGAGGGGGGGACGATCGGCGCGCCCGCCGCCGTGGCCAACGCGATCGCCGACGCGCTCCAGCCGTTCGGCATGGAGCTGAGCGAGCTTCCCGCGACGCCCGACCGCCTCTTCCGTCTGCTTTCGCGTCCGCGTACGACATCATCGCCCGAGACGCCATAGAGACACCCGATCCGTCGGGGGCGGTCGTATCGCTTCTTCCGTTTGGACTCCCAGCAACCGATTGCTAGTATCCGCATCTAAACATCAGCAGCAGGTGGTTGGCCGGGCGTCTGTAAGGGAGAGGGGAAGACCACATGGACCGACGTGTATTCCTCACGACCGGGACCGCGTCCGCGGTGGTCGCTGGTCTCGCGCGCCCTCTGAGGGTGTTCGGCGGCGCGGCGTCTCCAGGTGTGGCGACGTGGCGCGCCTTCGAGGTGACGACGCGGGCCGAGATCGTCAATCCGACGGGCGTGACACGGGTATGGCTGCCGCTTCCGCTCATGCCGGACACGGACTACCACAAGAACCAGGGCCAGAGCTGGACCGGGAACGCGACGGCCACGCGCATCCACCGGGAGCCGAAGTACGGCGCCGCCATCTTCTACGCCGAGTGGCCGGCGAGCGAACCGAGTCCCGTGGTCGAGGTGACGACCCGCTTCGCCACGCGCGACCGCGCCGTGGACCTCACGGCGCCGGGCCGCATCGGCCGCGAAGACAGGCGCGAGCTCGCCAAATACCTCGAAGCCACACGTCTCATCCGGACCGATGGAATCGTCCGCCGGACCGCGGTCGAGATCACGAAGGGCGCGAAGACGGAGCTCGACAAGGCGCGCGCGGTCTACGAGTGGATCGTCGAGAACACGTTCCGCGATCCGAAGGTGCGCGGCTGCGGCATCGGCGACATCAGCGGGATGCTCGAGACCGGGAACCTCGGGGGCAAGTGCGCCGACCTCAACGCCCTCTTCGTCGGGCTGACGCGTTCCGTCGGCATCCCGTCGCGCGACATCTACGGCGTGCGGGTGGCCGACTCGGCAGAGTTCAAGAGCCTCGGGAAGAGCGGTGACATCAGCCGTGCCCAGCACTGCCGGGCGGAGTTCTACCTCCCGACCCACGGCTGGGTCCCGGTCGATCCCGCCGACGTGCGGAAGGTCGTGCTCGAGGAGCAGGGGGGGCTGGCGCTCGGCGACGCGACCGTCCAGCGCGCACGCGCGAAGCTCTTCGGCGCCTGGGAGATGAACTACCTCGCATACAACTACGCGCACGACGTGCGGCTGCCGGACGCGTCGGGCGATCCCATCGCGTTCTTCATGTACCCGCAGGCCGAGTCGGGTGGCGAGCCGCGCGACAGCCTCGACCCTGGCGCGTTCCGCTACAACCTGACCTCGCGCGAACTGAGGATGTGATCCCCGCGGGAGCACCCGCCTAAGGCTCCTCGAGCAGATCGATGTACGCACACGCCACCAGAGCGGACTCCGGAATCCCGAACGCCGCCATCAGTTCGCGCGCGACTCGTTCCCCCTCGACCGCGGCTTCGCCGTCTGCCAGAACGACCTCGATCTCCAAGAAAGTCCCGAGTCCGTGGACTTCGTCGAGGTGGATGCGAGAGCGGCCGATCATGAAGACCTCGCGTCGTTTCTCTACGACACCCCGAACGCCCAGCGCTCGAGCCAGGACCGCCGAGACGGTCTTGGCGTCGGTGCACGCGGAGCGCACGTACGAGGACTCCTTCGGGCCGGCTCGATCCGAGCGTTGGTAGAAGATCAGCTCGCCCGCTCCCTCGGAGACCTGCCGAAGCTTGAAGCGTCCCCGAGGGACGACAAAGAACGTATCCGTCTGCAAAAAGACCTCGGGCGGCGTGGACGCGAGGGACCCCACTTTCACCCGAACGAGTGGGAGGTCTGAGACCCGCGCCTTGATCTCGATGTTTCTCGCCACCCTCTACGCGGCGGCTGGCTTCACCTCGCCGGAGAGACGCTCGATGGCGCGGACCATCGCCGGCACGCCGGTCCGCGGCAGATCGAACGTCATCCACGCGGCGCCGAGGGCGCGCACCCGGCGGATGTCGGACACCACCTCGGCCACGGAGCCCTGAAACGCCGCGCGGCCCCTGCCCTTCGGCGCATCGGTCAGGTCGAGGAGATTGCGCGGCGCGAGGCCGAGCGCGTGCCGCCGGCCGCTCCGGGCGGCGAGGTCGCGCAGGGTCGCGAAACCTTTCTCGATGTCGTCGAGACTGAGCGCCAACGGATGCCAGGCGTCGCCCAACTCAGCGCACCGGCGCACCGCTGGTGCGGACACGGTGCCCGGCGCGCCACCGACCCAGATCGGCGGGTGCGGCCGCTGCGCGGGCCGGGGAGAGAACGTCGCACCGGCGAAGCTCACGTACTCACCCTTGTACGCCGGGACGTCGCTGGCCCACGCCGCCTTGATCGCCCGGATATAGTCATCGCTCAGGCGCCCGCGCTCCCGGAACGGCAGGCGTAGGTCCACGAACTCGGCCTCGTCCCAGCCCACGCCGACGCCGAAGATGAAGCGCCCACCCGACACCTGATCGACGGTGGCTGCCGCCTTGGCCGCCACGAGGGCGTTCCGGTAGGGAAGGACGATCACGCTGGCTCCGAGGCGGATGCGCTGCGTGCGCCCGGCGAGATACGCGAGGAGCGAAAACGGGTCCGGCCAGTGGGCCCCATAGTGCTGGGTGGTGGCGGGCTTGGCAAGGATGTGATCGGGGACGAAGACGCCGTCCAGGCCTGACGCCTCCGCGCGCGCCGTCAACGACTCGGCGTCGGCGACCGTGAGCTGCCAGATCGGAAGCACGACCCCGTAGTTCATGAGGCCCTCCCTGCTCGCGCGTTTGGCGCGTTCGGCTTCATACGCGCGTCGAACATAGCTCACCCGTACGGAGCGGGCAAGGACGCGGGTCAGGCCGGGCCGAAGCCGACGGAGGTCTGGTCGCCCTTGACGAGCGGGCGGAAGCGGACGGGCAGGCCGACGGCGACCTTGTCGAGGGGAATGTCCACGATCCGGCCGAGCAGCGAGACGCCTTCCTTCAGCTTCACCACCGCCACCGCATAGGGCGCGTCGGCCGCGTGGGCGCGCGGCGCGACGCGGATCACCGTGAAGCTCACGATCGTACCGTCGCCACCGAGCGGCACGGGCTGCCAGGCGCGCGCGTGGCAGTCCGGGCAGAACTCCTTGGGCGGGATGGCGAGCCCGCCGCACTTCCCGCAGCGCACCCCGGTGAGCTGGCCCGCCCGCGCACGCTGGAAGAAGCCGTGCAGCGTGAGTACCGGCTCAGTCACGGCCGAAGAGACTCACGAGCACGGTGGCGGTGTTGCCGCCGAGGGTATGGGTGAGACCGACACGCGCCTCGTCCACCTGGCGCGGGCCGGCTTCGCCGCGGAGCTGGGTGACGATCTCGGCGATCTGCGCCGCGCCCGTTGCGCCGATCGGGTGCCCCTTCGCCTTGAGGCCGCCCGACGGGTTGACGGGGATCGCGCCCCCGAGGCTCGTCCGGCCCTCGGCGGCCGCGCGGCCGCCGGCGCCGGGCTCGAAGAGACCGAGGCCCTCCGTGGCGACGATCTCCGCGATGGTGAAGCAGTCGTGCAGCTCGACCACGTCCACGTCGGCCGGCCGCAGGCCCGCCTGCGAGTACGCCGCCGCAGCGGCGCGCTCGGTGGCGGGCACGCGGGCGAGGTCGCGCTTGTCGCCCAGGAGCATCCAGTCCGACGCGGCGGCGGAAGCGAGCACCCGGACCGCCCTCGTGCGCTTGCGCGCGACCTCCTCGGAGGCGAGGACCACCGCGGCGCCTCCGTCGGTGAAGGGGCAGCAGTCGAAGAGCTTGAGCGGATCGGCGATGTACGCGCTCTGCAGCACCTGCTCGACGGTGATCGCCTTCTGGAACTGGGCCTTCGGGTTGAGCGTCCCGTGCTTGTGGTTCTTCACGGCGACGGCCGCCATCTGCTCCTCGGTCGTCCCGTATTTCTCCATGTGAGCGCGCGCGATGAGCGCGAAGACGCCGGGGAAGGTGAGGCCGAGCGTCTGCTCCCAGATGGCGTCCGAGGCGTAGGCGAAGTACTCGGTGGACTCCGCGGTGGGGACATTGAGCACGCGCTCGGCACCGCCGACGAGCACGACGTCCGAGACGCCCGCGGCGATCTCCATCACGGCGTGGCGGAAGGCCGCGTGCGAGCTGGCGCAGGCCGCCTCGAACCGCGTCGTCGGGATCGCCGGGATGCCGAGGATCGACGCAGCCTGCGGGCCCGTGTGGAGCTGGTGCTCCGTCTCGCTCCCGACGACGTTGCCGTAGTAGAGCGCCTGCACGGCGCCCGGCGTCAGCTCCGCGTCGAGCAGCGCGTCGGCCGCTGCCTCGGCGAACAACTCCGCCGAGGTGCGCTCGTGCTTGCCGAACTTCGTCACGCCCACACCGATCACCGCGACACCTCGCATGGCTCCTCCTCGTCCGGGCCCATGCTAGCATCAACATTCATGGCTGCGCGAGCGCTCGTCTTACTCGGGTGCGGCTGGATCGCGCGCCGCCACGCCGGGGCCGCGCGCCGCCTCGGGATCCCGCTGCTCACCGCGAGCCGCGACGCCGGGCGGGCCCGCGCCTTCGCGCGCGAGTTTGGCGCCGCGGCGGCGTTCGGCTCGTACGAGGAAGCGACGCGCGACCGGCGTGCCGCCGGAGCGATCGTGTGCACGCCCCACAACCGGCACCTCCCCGACGCGCTCATGGCGCTGGAGGCGGGCCTGCACGTCCTGGTGGAGAAGCCGATCGCACCGACGCTCGCGGAGGCCGACCGGATGATCGGCGCCGCCGACGCCGCGGGGCGAATCCTCATGGTCGCCGAGAACGTCCATTTCATGCCCGCGTTTCGCCACGTCCAGCGGCTGATCGCCGGCGGTCGGCTCGGCGAGGTCCGCGAGCTTCACCTCGTCGCGCGCGGCTATCGGCGTCAGGGCGGCTGGCGGCTCGACGCCGGGGCGTGCGGGGGCGGCGTCCTTATCGACGGCGGGATCCATCACGTCCACAACCTGCGCCGGTGGGGCGGTGAGCCGCGGCGTGTCTTCGCCCTCGTGCCGCCCCGGACCGTCGCCCTCGGGGGCGAGGACGCCGTGGACCTCCTCGCCGAGCTTCCCGGCGGGGTGGTCGGATTCGTCGCCAATTCGCTTGGCGCTCGCGGCCTTCCCCGGGTTCAATGGTCCACAGTGACCGGGACCGACGGCACGTGCTTCGCGGACAACCGCGGTCGCTGGGTGCTTCTCCGGGGAGGTCGGGGCACGCGGCTTTCGCTCTTCTTCCGCGACACGCGGGGTCATGTGGCCATGCTGAGCGCGTTCGACGAGGCGATGCGGATCGGCAAGACGCCCGAGACGGACGGCGCCGACGGCCGCCGCGATCTCGCCGTCGTCCTCGCCGCGTACCGCTCGATCGCCGAGCGCCGCCCGGTCGACATCCCGTGCTGAGCGAAGAGGCGCTGATCCTCATCGCGGTCGTCGGGGCGTGCGCCCTGCTGGTGCTCGGCGTCCTCGAGCTCATCTGGCCGTCCCGACCGCGCCACCCCGTTCGGCGCGCTCAGCCCGCGAAGGCGCCGACGACGATCCCGGTGAAGCCCGCGCCCGCGGCTCTGGCCAAGGTGAACTTCCCGGTTGTCGCAAGGCCCGCGCCCCCGGCGCCGGCCAAAGTGGCGCCCGCGGTTGAGCCGGGGTCGGGGACGCGGATGCGCCGCAGCAAGGTCTCGCCCCACGCGCGCCCTCACGCTGGGCACGCCGAACACGTCGCCGCGCGCGAGCCGCTTCCCGCGCGCGTTCCACCCGCGCCGATCGCACCCCCAACGCCCGTCACGACCGCGTCCGCGCCGTCGCCACCGGCCCCCCCGCCCGAGCCTCTGCGCAGCCTCGGGCCTGGCGCGACGCTCCGGATTGATCCGCTGCTGATCGAGCGATGCCTGTCGCTCCACCAGGACCGGCAGTACGAGGAGGTGGTGTCGGTCGGCGAGGAGGCGCTGCTGGGGCTCCGAGACGCGCCGCGCTTGGCGCGGGAGGCGCGTGAGGCGGCGGCGCTCTGGGCGGTCGTGGGTCTTGCGAAGCAGGCGCTCGGCGACGATGTCGGCGCCGGCGTGGCCCTCGAAGCCGCGCTCCGCGTCGCGCCCGCGGACGAGCGCATGACCTACCAGCAGCACATCGCCGCGCTCGCGCTGAGCGCCGCCCAAACCGCGCTGGCCCGCGCCGGGAACCACGATACCGACGACCGCATCGCAGAGCTCCGCGGTGCGCTCGCGTGGACCGAGCGCGGCCTCGCTGCCGTGCCCTCCGACGCGCGGCTCTCCGAGACTCGCGAGAGCGCCCGCGCGGAGCTCTGGCCCGTGTATGAACAGTCGGTCCACAGGTTCCTCCAGCGCCGGGAGTTCCGTGAGGCCCGGCGCCTGCTCCGCGAGGCCCTCGAGGATCCGGAGATCCCGACGGCGCGCGTGGCGCCGTTCGAGGAGTTGCTGTCAGGCACGTTCGGGGGTGAGATCGGTCAGCTCACGGCGCAGGCGATCCGCTCCATGCAGGAGGCGCGCGAGTCGGAGGCGCTCGCCGCGCTCCGCCGCGCCGAGGAGCTGCTCGAGACGATTCCCGACGAGGCGCTGCCCCCGAAGCGCCGCGAGGAGGTGGACCAGCGCCTGTGGTGGGGCTATACCCGGCTGGGCGTGCGCCGCCTAGAAGCGGGCGACTACGAGGATGCGGTCGACCCGCTCGTGCGCGCGCTCAAGCTCCCCGATGTCAGTCCCGACCGCCAGGCGGAGACCCGCGCGGCGCTGGTGCGCGCGCTCGAGGGCGTCGCGGAGCTCCGCGCCCTCTCGATCCGGCAGCTCAACGACGCGGGCGACCGTGACGGGGCTCTGCTGCGGACCGAGACGCTGCGCGAGCTCCTGCGGAGCTGCATGGAGCTCGGCCTCTCGGCGGAGGAGCTGTCGGTCGCCTTCACCCGGATCCAGCGCCTGTGCGCGGGCCTCGGCTTGGAGGACCGCGCGTGAGCGGCCCCGCGCCGCCGCTGGGCGGCCGCGCGAGGCCCCACGGCTCTCACCTGCACCCGCGATCCGAGTCGTCCGCTGCGTCGTCGCCGGCCGCAGCCGTGATACCCATCGCGTACGACGGGGCTGAGTCCTCGATACAGTGCGTCCGTCTGGGAGGAGCGAGGAGCTGGAGCGCGGCCTTCGCGATAATGTGGTGCGCCGCTGTCGTCGGATGGACGCCATCCCAGAAGAGGTACCCGTTTGGCGTTTCACAGATGGCGTCCCGGACGACGAAGAACGTGAGGCAGGAGTCCGAGACGTTCGTCAAGCCGAATGCCTGAGGCGCGGCCAACACGTCGTCCAAGAGCGCGTTGACGTCGAGACGAACGAAGTGGATTTGCCGCCCCTCCAGCGCGCTCAACGTCCGATCGAGCGCCCCATTGTAGGCATCCGTGAGCTGCGTCGCCAGGAACTGAGCGATCGGACCGAGGGCACGGACCGCGGGCGTGATCGCGAGATTCGGCACGTTCGGGATCAAAAACGCTGTCGCGCCCGCGGCGTGGAGCGCCTGGATGTTGCCCGCCACGGCGGTGATCGCAGCGCCAATGATGCCTGTGCTCGTCGCTCCCGAAGGATCGATCGCCAGGGCGTTCAGGGCATCGTCGAGATCGTTCGCGCCAATCCAGACCACGTACAGGTCGTCGGACGACGCGTGCCCGCCGAAGTCAGACAAGAACAGGCCCACTTGAGTGCTGAGATCGTACGCCGAGAACACGGGTGCGGCGGCGCGTGCCCTGGCCCGACCGACGGCGTAGTTCGTGAAAACGCCAGGGGCGCGAAGGGCCGGTTTCCCGCTCGCCGGGTGGTGCAGCCCCCTGGCGAGCTGCTCGGAGTCGTGGGCGAACGTCGCGGGCGCAAGCGAGAAGGACAGCAGCACGAACAACACCAGTCCTCGACGCCAGAGTCGAACCTGCGCGCTGGGAATGGCGGTCATCCTTGACCTCCTCTGTTTGGGACAGGCCGTCGGTCGATTGCGCTCTCGTCACGGCACAAGAGGTCGGAGCAAGGGCCGGACCAAGCAGCAGGACTGGAAGAATCCCCACTTGCTGTTGCGGCGCCACGCAGTGGTGGTGGAACGAGCCGAAAATCCACCGGGCCGGCCGCGACCGGAGAGGCTCAGGAAGGACCGGGGGTTGGAGAAGCGGTTAGGCGGCGTCCGCCGTCAGGGCTCGACGCTCCGGCGCCGGATCTCCTCTAGCAAGGCCTCCGGCACACGGAAGAAGGACTTGACGACCGTCGGGTCGAAGTGTGCGCCGGCGCAGCGTTTGATCTCGGACTTGGCGACGTCGAAGGGCTTGGCCTTCGAGTACGGGCGGTCGAAGGTCATCGCGTCGAAGGCGTCCACGACCATGAAGATCCGGGCGCCGAGCGGGATCTCCTCACCCTTGAGGCCCCGAGGGTAGCCGCTCCCGTCCCACTTCTCGTGGTGTGACCAGACGACCGGCACCGCGCCGCGCAGGAAGGGGATCCGCTCGATCAGCGCCTTGCCGATCTCCGGGTGCCGCCGCATGATCTTCCACTCCTCCGCGGTGAGCGGCCCGGGCTTGAGCAGGATCGCGTCGGGGATGCCGATCTTGCCGATGTCGTGGAGGAGGACGCCGTGGGCCAGGTCGGGGAGGTCCGCCTCCGGCACGCTGTGCTCGTGCGCGGTCGCGAGCGCGTAGCCGTGCACGCGTCGCGAGTGAGCCTCGGTGCCGACGTCGCGCGTGTCGAGGGCCGAGCCGAGTGCTTCCAGGGTGGCGTGGTACGTCTCCTTGAGCTGCCGGTAGGCGGAGGCCAGGTCGCGCGTGGCCTCAACGACGCGCCGCTCGAGGAGCTCGTGATACTCGCGGCGCTCGATGAGGAGCTGGCGGCGCTCGAGCGCGCGCTCGGTGGCGATGAGGAGCTCGTCCATGTTGACGGGCTTCATGATGAAGTCGTGGGCGCCGAGCTTCAGGCTGTTGATCGCCGTCTTCACGTCGGCGGCGCCGGTCAGCACGATCACGGCGACGTCGTCGTCGACCGCGCGTACCTGCTGCAGGAGATCGATGCCCGTGATCCCCGGCATCTTGAGGTCGGTCACCACGAGCGGCGGACGTCCCGCCTTGAACACCTCCACCCCCTCGCGACCGTCGTTGGCGAGCAGGCAGTTGTAGCCGGCCGCGACGAAGATCTGGTGAAGGACTTCACGGACCTGACGGTCATCGTCAACGATCAGGATGTCCCGCTGGGCCATATCATGTGACTCTCTCCGCCGGACCTGCCGCGGCGACCTGGTTCTTCCCAGCACGCTTCGCGGCGTAAAGTGCCTCGTCGGCGGCGCGGAAAAGGTCCTCCGAGTTGGCGGCTTCGTCGTCCGGGAGGCTCGCGACGCCGAAGGATGCAGTGATGGACTTGCCGTGCGAGAACGGGAACGTGGCGACGACCTGCCGGATCCGGTCCGCGTAGAGTCGGGCGCCTGCCTTCGAGGTCTCGACGAGCAGAATCGCGAACTCGTCGCCGCCGTAGCGCGAGACCACGTTGATTCCGCGCGAGTGCTTCATGAGGATCTGCGCGATTTCACGCAGGGTCTCGTCGCCGACCGCGTGGCCGAACTCGTCGTTGACGCTCTTGAAGCCGTCGAGGTCGAGGAGCACGACCGACACGGGGTGGCTGAAGCGCCGGAAGCGCGAGATCTCCTCCTCGAGGCGCAGGGAGAAGAAGCGTCGGTTGTAGAGCCCGGTCACGTCGTCACGGAACGAGGTCTCTTTGAGTCTGGCGTTCGTGACCTCGAGCTCCTTGTAGGCGGCGTCGAGGCGCGTCGCGAACGAGTTGATCTCGACCGCCTGCTGCTCGATCGTCCCGAGCATGCTGGTGAACGACTTCATCAGTGCCCCGACCTCGTCGCTCCGGGCGCCGAGCGCCGTGGCGTCCGGCTGCTGCGACAGGAGCTCCCCCATGCGGCTGACGGCCCGACCGATGTCCCAGAGGATCCGGGCGCCGCCGATCATCGCGAGCAGCGTGAAGAACACCAGGCTCTGGAGCGCGACCAGGTTGACGCCGCTCAGGGAGCTGACGTCGGCGGAGAAGTAGCGGTGGACCGCGTAGGCGAGCACAAGCACGGGGAGCACCCCGAAGAGGCCGAGTGCGAGCAGGACTCGCCGCCGCAGTCGCCGCCCCACGACCGTTACGTCCTGCAACGCGTCAGTGGACATCCTTAGCATTATTCTTGTTGCCGCGACACCCTGTCAATGTCAATATGAACGTCAATATTTTAAGGGGTTTCGCGATGCCCCACGGTGCGGACACAAAGCTCGATTGCGTGGGACTCTTCTGTCCCATGCCGATCCTCAAAACACGGGAGGCCATGAAGCACCTGGCGCCCGGTCAGGTCCTCGAGATGACGTCCGACGACCCGGCCTCCGAGGCAGACATGAAAAGCTGGACCGCCCGCGCGGGCCACGAACTCCTGGAGATCGAGAAGAATGGCACGGTCTTCCGCTTCTTCGTCCGCAAGACCCGGTAGTGGCCCTGACGCGGCGGTTCCGCGCGTCTACTTGGACTACGCGGGCTTCTCCCCCGTCGACCCTCGCGTCGTCGCGGTCATGCGACCGTTCCTCGAGGGTGGCGTTGGCAACCCCGGCGCGCCCCATTCCCTCGGGCTCGAGGCGCGCGCGTCGCTCGACGGCGCGCGGGCGAAGGTGGCACGCCTCATCGGCGGTGCGCCGTCGGGCGTGATCTTCACCGCGAGCGCCACCGAGGCCAACAACCTCGCGATCAAAGGCGTCGCGGCGCGGGCGCGGGGGCGCCACATCGTCACCTCAGCCGTCGAGCACGTCTCGGTGCTCAACGCGTGCCGCGACCTCGAGAAGCAGGGCTTTGCGGTGAGCTACGTCCCGGTGGACGCGGAGGGGCGCGCGGATCCCGACGCGGTGGCGGGGTGGATGCGCGATGACACGGCGCTGGTCTCGATCATGGCGGCGAACGGTGAGATCGGCACCCTCGAGCCGATCGCCGCGATCGGAAGACTCGCGCGCGCGCGGGGCGTGCCCTTCCACGTCGATGGGGTGGGCGCGGCGGGGCGCGTGCCGTTCACGGTGGACGAGGCGTACGTGGACTTGCTCTCCCTCTCGTCGAACGACCTGTACGGCCCGCCCGGCGCCGGCGCCCTGTGGGTGCGGGCCGAGGTCAAGCTCGCCCCGCAGATCCTCGGCGGCGGGCAGGAGGGCGGCTACCGCGCGGGGACCGAGAACCTGCCGGCGATCGTGGGGCTGGGCGTCGCCGCGGATCTCGCCCGGCTCGAGGGGCCGGCGGAGGTCGCCCGGCTTCGTGGGCTCCGCGATCGGCTGCTCGCCCGGGTGCTCGAGCGGCTCCCGGAGACGCGGCTCACGGGCGCGCGCGGCGAGGGCCGCCTGCCGCACCACGCGTCCTTCGTGGTGCCCGGCGTGAAGGCGGACGGCGTCCTGCTCGAGCTCGATCTCAGAGGCATCGCCGCCTCGTCCGGCTCGGCGTGCAACGCGGTCACGGGCGAGCCCTCCCACGTGCTCCGCGCGATCGGCTGCGACCGCGAGGCGCTCGAGGGCTCCCTCTGCTTCACGCTCGGACGCTGGACGACCGCCAGCGAGATCGACATCGCGGTCGAGACACTGCCCGCCGTGGTCGCGCGCCTGCGCCGCCTCGCGCCGCGCTGACGTGCGGCTCTTCCTGTTCGACATCGACGGCACGCTGCTGACCGCGCGCGGCGTGGGACGCGCCGCCTTCAAGCAGGCACTCGAGGGGACCTACGGGACCGCCGGCGCACTTGACGCCTACGACCTTCGCGGCAAGACCGACCCGCGCATCGTCTGGGACGTCCTCACTGCCGCCGGGATCCCGGGCGAGGCGATCGAGGCGCGCCTCCGCGACTGCTTCGAGGCGTACGTCCGCGAGCTCGAAACGCTCCTGGGCGACGGGAGCGCGGTCCAGCTCATGCCCGGAATCCGCGACCTCGTCGGGGCGCTCAGCGCCCATCCCGACGCGATCGTGGGCCTCCTGACCGGCAACATCGAGGCGGGTGCGCGGCTCAAGCTCCGCCCGACGCGGCTCCTGCCGCACTTTCGCGTCGGCGCCTACGGCTCGGACCACATCGACCGCCGGCGCCTGCCCCCGATCGCGCGCGAGCGGGCGGCGCGTCTGGTCGGCCGCGATATCGATGACGAACGCGTGACGATCATCGGCGACACACCCCACGACGTGGACTGCGCCCGCGCCTCGGGCGCCGTCGCAGTCGCCGTGGCGACGGGGCAGTACCCGGCGGACGAGCTCGCCGCATGCGCGCCGGACCTCCTGTTCCGCGACTTCTCGGACGTCGCCAGGACCGTCGCGGCCCTCACCAACGGCCCGGGGTCGTAGGGTGGGGCTCGTATCGGTGTGGCTCCACGTGCTGGGCGTGGTCGCCTGGGTCGGCGGGCTCGCGTACCAGACCCACGTCCTCGGCCCCGCGGCGCGACGCGGGGGTGCCGGCGTCTTCGCCGAGGCCGCCCGGCGCGGACGTCCCACCGCGTGGACCGCGATCGCGGTGGTTGCCCTGACGGGGTTCTACAACGTGACGCGACTCGGGCCGCTCGAGCGCGTGATGGAGAGCGGCGCCGGCCTTCTCCTGGCAGGGAAGTTCGTGCTGGTCCTCGCGGCGGTCACGCTCGCCGCGCAGCGCGACTTCGCGCTCGTGCCGAGACTCGGTCGCGCGCTCGCCGAGGGCCAGGATCCGGCGCACGCGCTCAGGCGGATCGCGTGGCTCGACCGGCTCGTGCTGCTGTTCGCGGTCGCGATCGTCTACCTGGGGGTGGCGGTGTCGCGGGCCTGAGCGCCGGCCCCGGGGGCTCAGGCCAGCGGCGTGACGCCGAGGTCGCGCGCGATCGTGGCGCACTGGGCGACGAGGACCGGGGCGAGGGGGATGCCGTCCTTCCGCCGCCTCCGCTCGCTCTCGAACTCCGGTTCTCCCGCGACGTAGATCCGCTCCTGGCCTTCGGCGCGCGGGGCCGTCTTGAGGGCCTCGAGCATGTCGTCCATGTCGCGTTTGAACTCCTCGATCGGCCGGAAGCGCGACGGATCGATCGCCGCCAGATAGTGGCCCGCGTTCTGGACCTTGCGCTCCTTCATGTCGCTCCGCTCGAAGAGGTTACCGTAGACGGCGCCGTTGAGGACGCCGGACAGGATGTCCACCATGACGCCGAGTCCGTACCCCTTGTGGCCGCCGAGCTCGCGCGAGCCCCCGAGGGGCGACAGAAGCCGGTGCCTGAGCGCAATCCCGGGGTCGGTGGCTGGCTGGCCGCGGTCGTCGAGGGCCCAGCCCTCGGGGATCGGTGTCCCCCAGCGCGAGGCGACGACGAGCTTGCCCATCGCGACGGTCGTGGTCGCCATGTCGAGCACGAACGGCGCGTGACGACCGGCGGGGGCGGCGAAGGAGAGCGGGTTGGTGCTGAGCATGCCCTTCCGCCCGAAGGTCGGCACGGCGGCGGGCACGGGCATGTTGGTCGTCGCGAAACCGATCATGTCGTGCTCGAGTGCCAGCATCGAGTAGTTGGCGGCGGCGCCGAAGTGGCTCGAATTCCGCACGGTCGCGACGCCGATGCCGTACGCCCGGGCCTTGGCGATCGCCGTGCGCATTGCGAGCGTCGCGACGTAGTGGCCGAGGCCCTGGCCCGCGTCGAAGAGCGCCATCGCGCCGTCGTCCCGGACGACCCGGGGCTCGCTGTCGGGCCGGAGGTAGCCCTCGCGCCACCAGTCGACGTAGCGCGGGAGCATGCCGATCCCGTGGGAGTCCACGCCGCGGAGGTCGGTCTGCACCATGTGGCCGGCGGTGGTCTCGGCGGGGGGGCGGCCCATCCTCATGGCGGTCAGGACGTCGACGATGAAGTCGTGGAGGCGCGTGTGCATGACGATGATCGGCGTCTCGGCCATGGCGGAGCCCCTCAGAGGCCCGTGATCTTGAGGCCCGAGCTCTTGACCTTGTAGCGGCGGTTGATCGTCGCGAGGACCGCCGTGATCCCTTCCAGCAGCCCCGCGTTCGAGAGCGGCCCGACGTCGACGGGCCGGAGCCCCATCGAGCGCCCGAGTTCAGCGACCGTCTCCTTCGCCGCCTGGTCGGCGCCGCAGAGGAGGAGGTCGCACTCGATCGGGTGGTCGGCGTCGGCGAGCTCGTGGGCGGCGATGTGGTGGAACGCGGCGACGACCTTCGCACCCGGAAGAAGCGCTTGAGCCTCCTCGGCGGACGAGCCCTCCGGAGGCGGCGTGTAGAGGCGGGGGCCGCCGAACGCCAGCGCCACGACCGTGCTGATCACGACCTTGTCACGGCAGGCGGCGCTCACCTCGGGGAGCGTGGTCGCGAGCCCTGAGGCCGGGAGGGCGAGGACGACGACGGCGCCGAGCTTCGCCGCCTCCACATTCGCCTCGCCCATGATCGGCATCTTCCGGGTGATCTCGCGTAGTTCCGCCGCCTTCGCCTTCGCGCGGTCGCGGTCGCGGGAGCCGATGATGATCGAGTGACCCGCGAGCGCCCAGCGTCCGGCGAGCCCCACGCCCTCCTTGCCCGTGCCACCGAGGATCGCGATGTTCACCTGAAGAGGTCCCGCGCGGGGTCGCGCAAGAGCGGCTTCGAGCCCTCCTCGCTCGAGGTGAGCGACGCGCCCCGCACGATCGCCGCGGGGATACGGTCGAGCTTGCCCATGACGGGCTCCGCTGCGGCGGCGAGCTCGTCCGCGACGGCGAGGATCGTCGCCTGGAGCGGCCGGCCCGCCGGGTCGCGTTCGCCCAGGTAGCTTCGGAGCGGCGCCAGCCCGGCGAGCCCGATCGCGACATTCGTGAGCCCCTCGCGCCAGGGACGCCCGAAGGTGTCGGCGATGATCACGAAGACGTCGACGCCCGCGAGGGTGCGGATCCGATCGCGCAGGGCGCGCGCCGAGCCGTCAGGGTCCTCGGGGAGGAGCGCAACGGAGTCGACGTCCATGTTGGACTGATCGACGCCGGCGTTCGCACAGACCCAGCCGTGGTGCGTTTCGGTGATGAGAATGCCCTGGTCCATGCGGACGATGCGGCGCGACTCGCGGAGGATGACCTCCACGAGGCGCGGATCGCGCCCGAGCCCCGCCCCCATGGCCAGGGCGACGGGCGAGGGCGTGACGTCGGCGAGCCGGACGATGCGGTCCTCCATCTTGGAGACGACCTTCTGGCTGACGACGAGGAGATCGCCTCCGATGAGCGGCGTGGACTGGCGCGCTGCCGTCTCGACGATGAGGCGCGCGAGGTCGGCGCCCGGTCGCACCTCGGGGAGGCCCGCGATCCCGATCACCTCGTAGCGCGGCGGTCCGGAGCCGGGTCGCATCGGTGTCAGGCCACTCTCGGCGGCACCGGTCTCGTGGCCCCCGCTCCAGCATCCACCCACGCGCGGGCGAGGCGCGCGCTCTCGGTGATCCCGCCCTCGGCTGCGAGCGTCACGAGATCTTCCGGCTCGTCCACGTCGAGGGCGAGGCCGGTGAGCATCAGGACTCGCGGCTCGAGGCCGCAGGCGCGCGCCACCGCGAGGTGGTTCTGAAACGAGGGCTCGCCGAACTTGAGCGGCATCGCGTCGGGCGGCGTGAGCGCCACGCCGTTCGTGCCGAACCCCGAGCGCGACGGGGCGAACGCGGGCGCGCCCTGCCGCGCCCCGGCGGCGAGTGCCTGAATCTCGCCGCTGGTGAGGCACGGGACGTCGCCGGGCACGGTGAGGAAGAGGCGTGCGCCCCGTCGCGCGGCCTCGGCCTGGGCGAAGGCGACCGCCGCGGTGTGACTCGAGTTCGCCGCCTCGCCGAGCGAGGCGAGCGGCTCGACACCGAACGCGGCGGCGAGCCCGACGACCTCGGGATCGCGCGTCACGACCCAGACGCCGTCGAGGCGCGCGGCGCGGAGGGCGGCGAAGACGTCGCTCAGCATCGCCCGGGCGAGCTCGCAGCGCTCCCTGGGGCCGAGCACCGGGACGAGGCGCTGCTTGGCGTTGACGAGGTCCTTGGCCGGCACGGCGCAAATGATCATCGTAACGGGGGCCGCGAGGCCGGGGACACTCCGTGGGTGGCCTGAGCCAGGTGCGACCCGGCACCGTTCTGCAACACGCGTTTCATTTCACACGGGGGCCGCGAGGCCGGGGACACTCCGTGGGTGGCCTGAGCCAGGTGCGACCCGGCACCGTTCTGCAACACGCGTTTCATTTCACACGGGGGCCGCGAGGCCGGGGACACTTCGTGGGTGGCCTGAGCCAGGTGCGACCCGGCACCGTTCTGCAACACGCGTTTCATTTCACAGGGCTCCGCGAACCGAGAACGACGCGCGCCAGGGCGATCTCCCGATCGCGGTCGGTCATGACGATGTCGGCCAGCACGGCCTCGACGCCCAGGCGCGCCAGCTCGGCGACGCGCCCCGTGTCGCTCCGATCGATGACGAGCGTTCCGAGCCAAGGCGCGTATGCCGCCGCGACCCCGACGGCGGAGACGGACAGGCCACGGGCCCGCATGAGCGCACCGGCCGGCCCGCTCACCGCGGCGCCGCCCACGATCGGGCTCACCGCGACGACGCGGGCGCGCGCGCCGGTGAGCGCGTCCGCGATGCCGGGGACGGCGAGGACCGGACCGACGGACGTCACCGGGTTCGATGGGCAGACGACGACCACCTCGGCCTCGCAGATCGCCTCGAGAACGCCCGGTGCCGGCCGGGCCTGGGAGGCGCCCGCGTACTCGACGTCGAGGACCTGGACCTGGGCCTTCTCGCGCACGAAGTACTCCTGGAACGAGAGCCAGCCGTCCGGCGTCCGGACCCGCGTGCGCACGGGCTCGTCGCTCATGGGGAGGACGCGCGCCGCCACGCCCAGACGACCGCACAGCTCGGCCATCACCGCCGAGAGCGGCAAGCCCTCGCGGAGCGCGCGCGTCCGGTGGAGATGCGTGGCGAGGTCGCGGTCGCCCAGGTTGAACCACGTCTGGGCGCCGAGGTCGCCCATCGCCTCGAGGCAGCGGAACGTCTCTCCCGTCAGGCCCCAGCCGCGCGCCGTGTCCAGCCGGCCCGCGAGCGCGTACATCACGGTGTCGAGGTCGGGGGAGACGTGGAGGCCCCAGATCTCGGCGTCGTCACCGGTGTTGCCGATCACGGTGAGCGTATCCCGGGGGCGCGCGGCCGCGAGGCCGCGCAGGAGCTTCGCCGCGCCCGTGCCGCCCGCGATCGCGGTCAGGCGCATGTCACGCGGGCGTGGCTTCCCGCAGGGTCCAGAGGGCGCTGCCGCCGCGCCACGCGTAGAGTCCGGCGCCCGCCGGGCGGGCGAGGTTGGCGGGCAGCGTGCTCTCCGGCACCGGGATAAAGCCGTAGCGAACCCACACGCGGTCGAGGCCCTGCGGCCGGGAGAATACCGTCGTGACGCCGGACGCCGTCGCGTGATCGAGGAGAGCCGCCACGAGCTGAGCCGCGATCTCGAGCGGATCGGTCTCCGCGATCACGACGGGACCGTACACCATCGCGTCGTTCCGGCTCCGCTCGGCCACGAGCGCGCCGACGAGCCGCTCGCCATCCTCCACCGGGGCGAACGCTCCCCAGGCCAGACAGATCACGTCTGTCTCGGGCCAGGGGAGGGCGGCGAACTCGAAGAGGGGGCGGGCGGCCCCCGCGTCGGGCAGGAGACGATAGCCGACCCCCTGCCAGACGCGTGGTAGCGTCGCGGAGGCCGGCGTCGTGGCGGGGGCGTGCTCGCCCCCGGAGCGGGCGGAGGTCGGGAGCTCCGACTTCGCCCGGGTCCTACTTCTTCCCAAGCACCGCGTCCTTCAGGCTCTTGGCGAGGCGGAACTTGCAGACGCGCTTCGCGGGAATCTTGAGCGGCTCGCCCGTCTGCGGGTTCCGTCCGATCCGTGCCTTGCGGTTGGCGAGGACGAGTTTGCCGAAGCCCGGCAGGACGAATCCGTTCTTGGCCTCTTTGCAGGCAAGCGAGAGCATCTCGTCGAGGACGTCCGCGATCTGCTTCTTCGACAGGGTCGTCTTCTGCGCAAGGTGCCCCAGGGTCGCGGATTTCGTCATCATCTTCGCCACGGGCGGCCTCCTCTGGAAGGGGTGTGGGTGAACGCGAAGTGAATTAATACCACAGCGCACCGCGCACGGCTACCTGCGTGTGTACCGAAACTCGCCCGACGCGATCAGGCGACGGTACGAGCCGAAGCGTGCCTCCGCGTTGTCGATCCGGTCGAGCGGCGACTCGGGATCCTCGCCGTCCCGATAGGTCCGAACGATGACGTAGAGCGTGTCGCGCTGCGCCGGGATCCGCCCCGCGTCGCGAACGAGACGCCGGAGCTCGGCGGGCCCGACGAGCTGCCCGTACTGCGCGCCGGCGGCGGTCGAGATCGACTCGTTGATCAGCGTGCCCCCCAGGTCGTTGGCGCCGGCGTCGAGCAGGAGCTGGGCGAGCTTCGGCCCCTCCTTCACCCACGACGACTGGATGTTCCTTAGCGCGTCGCCCAGCATCAGGCGCGCCAGCGCGTGCAGCTTCACGACCTCGACGCCCGTGGCGCCGGGCCGCACGCCCGGGACGAGCCCCTTGGCGTACATCGGTGCCTCCGAGTGGATCAGGGAGAGCGGGACGAACTCGGTGAACCCGCCCGTGTCCTTCTGGATCGAGCGCAGCAGCGCCATGTGGCGGATCCAGTGGTCGGGCGTCTCGACGTGGCCGTACATGATCGTGGAGGTCGTGCGGATGCCGAGCGCGTGGGCGGTCGTGATCACCTCGACCCACTGGCCCACGGTGATCCGACCGCGCGAGATCCGGTCGCGGATCTCCTGGTCGAGGATCTCGGCCGACGTCCCGGGGAGGGTCCCGAGCCCCGCCGCCCGGAGCTCCGCGAGGTACTCCTTGATCGGGAGCCCCGACCTCACCGATCCGTACAGGACTTCCTCGGGCGAGAAGGCGTGCAGATGGAGCCCGGGCAGGGCGGCCTTGAGCGCACGCGTGAGGTCGATGTAGTAGCGCCCGTCGAGCTTCGGGGGCAGCCCCGCCTGGATGCAGACCTCGGTCGCGCCGAGCTCCCACGCCTCCCGAGCGCGCCGGACGACCTCGTCGATGGGCAAGAGGTACCCTTCCTCTTGACGGTGGTCGCGGCTGAACGCGCAGAAGCCGCAGTGCTTGATGCAGACGTTGGTAAAGTTGATGTTGCGGTTGACGACGTACGTCACGACGTCGCCGACCTGCCGGCGGCGCAGCTCGTCGGCGACGAGGGTGAGGGCGTGGAGGTCGCGGCCGACCGCAGCCGTCAGCGAGATGCCGTCGTCGACGGAGAGCTCGTGGCCGTCGAGGACGCCGACGAGGATGCGGCGAACGTCGCGCGACGCCCCGTCGAGGACGGCGGAGAGGCTACCAGCGACGCCAGTGTTCATGGGACTCCTTCACGAGGCCGTCGCCGTCGACGAGCGTCGCGACGCGCCCGCGCACCTCTTCGTCCAGGAACTCCGCGCGCGTCGCGAACTCGGGATAGATCGCGAGGCGCTCGCGGAGGACGAAGCCCATGCCCTCGGTGGCGCGGCGCAGCTCCGTGATCAGCGGCCACGGCTTCTCGGGGTTGATGTGGTCGGGCGTGAGCGGCGAGATACCGCCCCAGTCGTTGAGCCCCGCGGCGAGCAGGCGCGGGTAGACGCGCGGCGAGAGATTCGGCGGTGCCTGAATGTTCACCTCGGGCCCGAGCAGGAGCCGTGCGACGGCGAGCGTACGGAGCAGGTCCGCGAGCGGCGGCTCAGGCTGATCTCGCATCGGGATGCGCGGCTTCGCGCGGAAGTTCTGGATGATGACCTCCTGGATATGACCGTACCGCTCGTGGAGGTCGCGGATCGCGGCGAGGGCGTCCACCCGCTCGCGCTGGGTCTCGCCGATGCCGACGAGAATGCCCGTCGTGAACGGGATCGAGAGCTTCCCCGCGAGCGCGATCGTTCGGAGGCGCCGCGCCGGTACCTTGTCGGGCGCGCGGTCGTGCGCCAGGCCGGGGCCGCCGAGCCGCTCCGACACGGTCTCGAGCATCAGGCCCATGCTCACGGTGACCTCGCGGAGGGCGGCGAGGTCGCGCTCGGCCATCACCCCCGGGTTGGCGTGGGGCAGGAGCGACGACTCGCTGAGCGTGAGCTCGCAGACCGCGCGGAGGTAGCCGAGCGTGGTGCGGTGACCGTGGCGACGCAGGAACTCGCGGTGGCCGGGGAAGGCCGCCTCGGGCCTGTCACCGAGCGAGAACAGGGCTTCCTTCGCCCCGAGCCGCGCGCCGGCCCGGGCGAGGGCCAGCACTTCCTCGGGCGTCATCGTATGGGCGCCGGGCTCCCCGGGATCGCGGCGGAAGGTGCAGTAGCCGCAGTAGTCGCGACACAGGGTCGTCAGCGGCACGAAGACCTTGGCGGAGAAGGTGACGACTCGTCCCCGGCCACGGTCGCGCACCTCGCCCGCGCGAGCGAGGAGCTCGTCGAGCCCCGCGTCGGGCGTCTCGATGAGCGCGCACGCCTCGGAATGTGAGATCACTGTCGCGAGTGCCGTGAGGCCGGAGCACGCCGTGGGTGGCGGGCCGTGGGCATGTGCTTGAGCTTCGGCCGCACGTCGTCGGCGAAGTGTTCCATGTTGGCCAGGACCGACTTGAGATCGGGTACCGTCGGGTCGAAGACGAAGTGCGTCACGCCGAGAGCGGCGTACTGCTGAAGGTCGCCGGCGACTTCGGCCGCCGTGCCCTGGAGCAGTGGCCGCTCGCCCGTCGCGGCCTTGGTGGTTCGCGACCGCACCTCCATCGGCGCGCGGAACGTGAGCGTCAGCGCCTTCGGGTCGCGCCCGGCGCGCTGGGCCCACGCGTGGATCTGCTTGACCTTCTGCGCGTACTCGTCGGGCCGCAGCATCGCGGGCGGCCGGAGGCCGATCGGGTGCCAGGCGTCGCCGAGGGTGCCGGCGCGCTTGAGCGCGGCGTCGGTGTGGCCGCCGATCCAGATCGGGATCCCGCCCGGCTGTGCGGGTTTCGGCAGCGCATGGACCTCGCGGACCCGGTAGTGTTTGCCCTCGAACGTGACGGGATCGGTAGTCCAGGTCGCGCGCATGAGCCGCAGGTATTCGTCGGTCACCTCGCCGCGCGCCTCGAACGCGGGAGCCGCGAGCGCCTCGAACTCCTCCCGGAGCCACCCGACGCCCGCGCCGAGGATGAGGCGCCCGCGCGAGAGCTGGTCGATCGTCGCGAGGGTCTTGGCCGTCACGAGCGGGTTCCGGTAGGGAACGACGAGGACGCTCGTCCCGAGCCGCACCCGCTTCGTCGCGTGCGCGAGGTAGCCGAGCATCGCGAGCGGCTCGAGGTAATCCTGCGCGGCGCCGCCGGCGAGTTGCCCCGTCGTCGAGTACGGGTACACGGAGCGTGCCATCGAGGCGGGAAGCACCACGTGGTCGGTCACGAAGATCGAGTCGTAGCGGAGCGAATCGGCCTGCGCCGCCATCCGGAGGACGACGTCGGGCTTGGCGAGCGGGCCGCGACCGGGAAGGGCGAAGCCGAACTCCACGACAATCCTCCGGGAAAAGTGCACGCCTCGATCGGGACGGCGCCTATGGTATCACTAAGCGGTATGCATTTCTCCGACGCCCACGAGGTCTTTGCGGCGCGGTGACGTTCGTCGCCGTGTCCGATGCGCGCCGCGGGTGGGCGATGTGGGCCCCGCCGGCGCTCCTGTTCCTCATCGCGTTCTTCCACCGGAGCGCACCGGGGATCATCGCGAAGGACCTCATGCACGACTTCAACACCACGGCCGCGATCGTCGGACTCCTGTCGGCGATCTACTTCTACGCGTATGCCGGCCTCATGATCCCCGCAGGGCTCTGCATCGACGCCTTCGGCGTCCGACGCGTCGTCTCCGTCGGCGGGCTCGTGATGGGGTTCGGGAGCGTCGGGATGGGGCTCGCGGCCACCCCACGGGCGCTGTTCGCCGCGCGGTTCGCGGTGGGGCTCGGCGCCGCGACGACGTTCATCGGCGCCCTCAAGGTCGCCGCGACGTGGTTTCCGCCCGGACGCTTTGGCTTCCTCTCGGCCGTGACGGTCACCGTCGGGATCGTGGGCGCCCTCGCCTCGACCGCCCCCCTCGCCCTCCTCGTCGCGGTCGCCGGATGGCGCGGAGCACTCGGCATCGTGGGTCTCGTCACGCTCACGGTCTCCGCGCTCTGCTTCGCCGTCGTGCGCGACCAGCCGGCCGCGCGCGCCACGGAGAGGGCGCCGGCCGCGCGGGCGGTCGCGGTCGGGATGGTCCGGGTGCTACGCAATCCGCACACCTGGCCGCCGTTCCTCGCGTTCTTCTGCCTCTACTCCGCGTTCGGGAACCTGTCGCTCTGGGTCGTGCCGTACCTGCGCGACGTCTATGGCCTCTCGGCGCGCGACGCCGCGCTCTACGCGACCGCGCCGTCACTGGCGCTCCTCGGCTCGGCGCCGCTGACGGGCTTCGTCTCCGACCGCGTGCTCGGACGTCGGAAGCTGCCGTACGTGGTCCTCGCGTCGTGCTCCTTCGCGCTGTGGCTCGTGCTCATCGCGACGCTCGGCACGCTCCCGCTCGGCGGCGTGTACGCGCTCTTCTTCGCGATGGGCGCGCTCGGCGCCGCCTTCGTGCTCACGTGGCCGCTTGGCCGCGAAGTGAACCCGCCCGGGCTCGCCGGCATCGCGGTCGCGGTCGTGAATCTCGGGGGCTTTCTGGGCGCCGCGCTCACGCAGGGGCCGCTCGGTGCGATCCTGGACGCGCGCTGGGCGGGGGCCGTCTCGGGCGGGGCGCGCGTCTACCCGCTCGAGGCGTACGCGGGCGCGTTCGCCGCCTGCGCGGCCTTGGCGCTGGCCGCCGCGCTCCTGAGCCTGCTCCTGCGCGAGACGCGTGGGCGTAACATCTATGACGAGCTTCGCGGAGGTGCGTGACGTGAACACGATCGTCGCCTTCGCCGACGAGACCGCGACGCCCGCCGCGATGTGGGAGACGAACCCGACGGGCGAGCTCGGGCCGGAGCTGTTCCCGCCGACCTTACAGTTGTCGGTCAACCTCATCCGGAACACCAGCCGTGGGACATTGACAGCCGAGGCCCAGATCGTGCATCGTGGTCCTACCACCCGTGTCGTCGAGATCGCGGTCCTCGACGAGCAGCAACGACTAATCGCAAAGCTCGTGGCGACTCAACTGGCTCCGGCGGCCCCGCCGGCGACCGCGCCCGCCGGCCGCCCGGGTCGGTAGGACAGAGAGGGCATGCGACTCGGTTCGAAAATCTTCCTGACCTCCGCGCTCGTGATCATCGTACTCGCGGGCGTCGGGTTTCTGAGCCTTCGCGCGCTCGGCCGTCTCGTGTCGGTCAACCGGGAGATCGCGACCCGGACCGTCCCGACGCTGCGGCTCACCGCGTCCGCCCGCGAGGCGATCGCCCCGCTCGTGCGGCTCGAGGCGCGCGCGATCGTGCTGGGCGACCCGCGCTACGCGACGGCGTGGACCGAGCGGGCCGCGCGGGTCGCCGACAACCTCGAGCGCCTCGCCGAGTACGCGGTGAGCGAACGAGAGGCGTTCTACCTCCACGAGGCGAGCGCCGCGTTCGAGGGATACCGGCGCGTCGTCGCCGAGGAGCAGGCGCTCCTCCAGCGTGGGGAGCGCGCGCGTGCGCTGCGTCTCACCGACACCGACGCACGGGTCCTCGCGGAGGACGTCCAGGAGAACCTCGACGGGCTGATGGCGGCGACCCATACGCGGGTCCTCGCGGCGCAGGCCGAGGCCGCGCGCCTCGAGGCGCGCACGTGGACCGCGGTGCTGATCGCGCTCGGCGCCGCGGTGGGCCTGGCGCTGCTCGGCACCGCCGTCGTCGCCCAGCGGATGACCCGCTCGCTCGCCCTGTTGTCCTCGGCGACGGCCGAGGTCGCCGCGGGCGCGTTCCGCGAGCCCATCGCGATCGAGAGCCGCGACGAGATCGGGGCGCTCGCACGCTCGTTCAACTCGATGGCGAGCCAGCTGCACCAGATGGAGGAGACGAAGCGGGAGTTCTTCGCGACCGTCTCGCACGAGCTCCGGTCGCCGCTCACGTCGATCCGCGGCGCGGCCGACCTCCTCCGCGACGGCGTTCCCGGCCCGCTCACGGAGAAGCAGGAACGCCTCATGGACATCATCGGGCAGAGCTCCGAGCGCCTGCTCGGGCTCGTCAATCAGATCCTCGAGATGTCGCGTCTGCGCGCCGGGCTCGTGGAGCTCGACCGCAAGCCGCTCAACCTCGCGTGGCTCGTGGACCGCGTCGTCGACGAGCTCCACCCCCGCGCCGAGGAGGCGGACGTCACCCTCGAGCGGGAGCGCGTCGGAGCGAACTTCACGTACCTCGGCGACGAGGAGCGGCTCCACCAGCTGGTGGTCAACCTCGGCGCCAACGCCATCCGCTTCACGCCGCGCGGGGGCCGCGTCGTCGTGCGGGTGATCGACGTGGGCCCGGAGATCGAGCTCCAGGTCGAGGACACGGGCGTGGGGATCCCCGCCGATGCGCTGCCGTACATCTTCGACGCCTACCGGCAGGCCCACCGCGAGCGGGGCGGCACGGGCCTGGGCCTGGCGATCGTGCGTGGGATCGTGGATGCCCACGGCGGACGCGTGACCGCCGAGTCGCAGGAAGGGAAGGGGAGCCGCTTCACCGTGCTCTTGCCGCGCGGATGAGCCGGCTGGTCGCCGGCCTCCTTCTGGTGATCCTCGTCGGCGGCTGCGCGTCCCTGCGTCCGTGGCCGTGGGAGTATTCGCCGGAGCTCGTGAAGGCCGACCGCCTCGTCGAGCACGGCGACTACGCGGCGGCCGTGGCGGCGTACGACGGCTACCTCGCAAAACACGGCTCCGACACGCGCGTCCGGATGAGCCGGAACACGGTGGCGTCGATCCTCGCGCTCCAGCGGGAACTCGCGCGGCTCCGAGAGGACCTCGCCAAGCGTGAGGCGGACCTCGAGCGGCTGAAGGAGCTCGACCTCCGCATCGAGCGCCGCGGGGAGAAGAAATGACGCGGACCCCGCGTGGACGGAGCCGCGCCGTACCCACGGCACGCCGACTCACGCAGACTCGCCTCGCGCGTCGGACGCGCTGCGGCTTCGCACTCCCACGGAGTGCGCCGGTCGCGGGGCCCTTGGTGCGAGGGGGATTGGTCGAACGGAGCCGCGCCGTACCCACGGCACGCCACCCACGGAGTGCGCCGGTCGCGGGGCCCTTGGTGCGAGGGGGATTGGTCGAACGGAGCCGCGCCGTACCCACGGCACGCCACCCACGGAGTGCGCCGGTCGCGGGGCCCTCGCTCCAATGACCCGGAAAGTTCTGGTCGTCGACGACGACGCGGCGATCCTCGAGGTGCTCGCCATGCGCCTCGGGGCGATGGGCTTCGACGTCACCCCCGTGGGTGAGCCGCGCCGCGCGCTCGACGTCGCGGCGGCGCAGCGATTCGACCTCGCGCTCATCGATCTGCGCATGGGACCGATGGACGGCGTCCAGCTCATGGAGGCGCTCCACGCGCAGCAGCGCCGGCTGCCGGTGCTCATCATGACCGCCCACGGCACGATCGACAACGCCGTGCAGGCGGTTCGGCGCGGCGCCTTCGACTATCTGACGAAGCCGTTCGTGCGCGACGAGCTCCGCACGAAGATCGAGCGCGCGCTCACCACGCGACGGTGGGCGCGCGACCGCGAACGCCTCCTGACCGTCGGTCAGACGCTCGCCTCGTCCGGGATCATGGAGCGCGTGCTCGACTCGGTCGCCCAGGCGACGGTCGAGGCGACCGAAGCGGAGCGCTGCGTCGTCTTCCAGCTCGAGCGCGGCCGCCTCGTGCCGATGGCGAGCGCCGGGTCGCCCCCGCCGTCGTGGGAGGCGCTCGAGGCCGCCGCGGCCACCGCGATGGAAAAGGGCGTGCCGATCACCAGCTCGGCGGGCGGCGACGGCGAGGTGGGCACGATCGTGGCGGCGCCGCTCGTCGTCCAGCGCGGGCCGACCGGAGCGCTCGTCATCGAGACGCCCACGCGGGTCGAGCCCACCGAGGACGACCTCGAGCTGCTGGCGCTCTTCTCGTCGCAGGCGGCGATCGCGGTCCGCAACACGCACGAGCTGGAGCGCCTCCGGAGCGGCGCGCTCGCGGCGCTCGGCCGGATGGCGACGCAGGTTGCCCACGAGATCAAGAATCCGCTCGCGGGCCTGCGCCTCTACGCCCGCCACCTCGAGCAGCGGCTCAGCCGCGCCGGCGACACGGAGGGTCAGGAGCTCGCGAGCAAGATCGCGGCCGGCGTGGAGCACCTCGCCGACGTGGTCGCCGAGATCACCGCGTTCGGGCGCCCACCCGAGCTCCACCGCGCGCCGACGAACGTCCACACGCTCCTCGACGAGTGCCTCGAGCTCGCCGCCGCGCGCTTCGACACGACGGCGCTCGAGGTGGTCCGCGGGTGGGATCCGACGTGCCCGGAGGCGCTCATGCTCGATGCGCGCGAGCTCCGAAAGGCCTTCCTCAACCTCATCGTCAACGCGTTCGAAGCCCTCGGCGGCTCGGGCCGGCTCGGCCTGATGACCTCGTACGCGACCGACTCCGGCACGATCACCGTGACGATCGAGGACACCGGGGCGGGCATGAGCGATGAGACGATCTCGCGGGCGTTCGACCTCTTCTACACGACCAAGCCCGACGGGACCGGGCTCGGCATGTCGATCGCGCGCTCGGTCGTCCAGCTGCACGGGGGCGAGCTCACCCTCCAGAGCCGGCTCGGCCACGGCACGCGCGTGCAAGTGCGACTGCCGGTGGTAGCGCCGTGAAGGCGAACAGCAGCGTGGTCCTCGTGGTCGACGACGAGAAGACGATCGCCGACGGGCTCCGGCTCACGCTCGAGAGCGAGGGCTACGCGGTGCGCACGACCGGGAACGTGCGGGACGCGCTCGCCGCCTTCGCGCAGTGCGAGCCCGAGGCCGCGATCGTGGACCTGATGCTCCCGGACGGCGACGGCCTCAACCTCACGCGGGAGCTCCGGCGACGCGACCCCGCGATCCAGGTGATCGTGATCACCGCGTACGGCTCGGTGCGCAAGGCGATGGAGGCGACCAAAGGGGCCGGAGCCTTCCATGTTCTCGAGAAGCCGTTCGATCCGGACGAGCTCCTCGGTCTCGTGCGGAGCGCGCTCGACCACCGGCGGGTCGTCGTCGAGAACACCAACCTGCGGCGCCGTCTCGCCGACCGCGCCGCCGACAGCGAGATCCTCGGGCAGGCGCCCGGGATCCAGCGCGTCCTGGAGACGGTCGCGGCGGTCGCGGACGCCGACGCCAACGTGCTGATCATCGGCGAGAGCGGAACCGGCAAGGAGCTCGTTGCCGACGCGCTCCACGAGCGGAGCCGGCGGCGCGGCGGGCCGTGGGTGAAGATCAACTGCGCCGCGCTGCCCAAGGATCTCATCGAGTCGGAGCTGTTCGGCCACACCCGCGGCTCCTTCACGGGCGCCACCAGCGACAAGACGGGCCTGCTCGAGGAGGCGGACGGCGGCTCACTCCTCCTCGACGAGATCACGGAGATGCCGGCGGAGCTCCAGGCGAAGCTCCTCCGCGTCCTCGAGGAGCGCGCCGTGCGCCGGGTGGGCGCCGCCAAGGCGGTCCCGGTGGACTTCCGCCTCATCTCGTCGACGAACCGGAGCCCCGAGGCCGCCCTGCGCGAGGGTCGCCTGCGCCAGGACCTGTTCTTCCGGATCAACACCGTCTCGATCGACGTCCCGCCGCTGCGCGAGCGCCGGGAGGATATCCCGATCCTGGTCCGCGCGTTCCTGGAGCGCTATCGCACCAAGCATAGCCGGGACGTCGGGGGCATCGAGCCGGAGGCGTACCGGAGGCTCCTCTCCTACGCGTGGCCCGGCAACGTGCGCGAGCTCCAGAACGCGCTCGAGCGCGCGGTGCTCGTGACCCGTGGACCGCAGATCACCCTCGAGGACCTCCCCGAGCCGCTCCAGGGCGCGGACACCGAGCCGGGGGTCGCGCCGACGGTCGCACCGTCCGAAGTGCCTGTGGGCTCGCTCGAGGAGATCGAGCGCGCCTCGATCCTGCGCGCGCTCGAGACGACGAAGTGGAACAAGCAGGCGGCGGCGGCGCTGCTCGGGCTCCGGCGCCCGACGCTCTACTCGAAGATGCGCAAGCACGGCATCCCGCAGCGCCGGCCGTAGGCCCCTCCCCGGCGCCCGAAACGCAGGCACGTTCCCGGCTCCTGCCCATTTCGTAGGCAAGCGGGCGCCGCCCCGCTGCCTCGCGCCTCGTCGAATCGCCCGATTTCGTGGGCGTTTGTCCCGCGCACCCCCGGGCACGGCGGTTGCTATGGACGCGGCCGGGAGGGTCCCTGATGAAAAAGATCGAGGCGATCATCAAGCCGTTCAAGCTGGACGACGTCAAGGAAGCGCTCACCTCCATCGGCGTGATCGGCATGACCGTGTCGGAGGTGCGCGGCTTTGGCCGGCAGAAGGGCCACACCGAGCTCTACCGCGGCGGCGAGTACACGGTCGATTTCCTTCCCAAGATCAAGATCGAGGTCGTTGTCCCCGACCACCTCGTCGACAAGGTCGCCGACGTGATTGCCGGCGCGGCCAAGACCGGCAACATCGGGGACGGCAAGATCTTCGTCAATCCGGTCCAGACCGCGGTGCGCATCCGGACGGGCGAGCGCGACGAGAACGCGCTCTAGTCCACAAGGAGGATCCCGTGAAGCGACTCAGCCTCGCACTCGTAATGGCGCTGGTCGTGAGTGCGGTAGCGACGGTGGCGTGGGCTCAGCAGCCCGCCGGACCCCCGCCGGCGGCCGCGGCGGCCGCCGCCGCGCCCGCGGCGTCGAAGATCGACAAGGGCGATACCGCGTGGATGCTGACCTCTTCCGCGCTCGTGCTCCTCATGACGGCGCCGGGGCTCGCGCTGTTCTATGGGGGCATGGTGCGGCAGAAGAACGCGCTCGCGACGCTCATGCAGAGCTTCATCATCCTGGCGGTCATCTCGATCCAGTGGATCCTCTGGGGCTACACGCTCGCGTTCGGCCCTGATAAAGGCGGGATCATCGGGGGCCTTGAATGGTTCGGCCTTCGGGGCGTCGGCGTCGAGCCCTTCGACGCCTACTCAAAGACGATCCCGCATCAGGTGTTCATGCTCTTCCAGATGATGTTCGCGGTCATCACGCCCGCGCTCATCACGGGCGCGTTCGCCGAGCGGAAAAAGTTCTCGGCGTTCCTGCTCTTCACGGTCCTCTGGGCGACCTTTGTCTACGATCCGCTGGCGCACTGGGTCTGGGGCGACGGCGGCTGGCTCAAGAAACTCGGTGCGCTCGACTTCGCGGGTGGGACGGTCGTCCACATCTCGTCGGGCATGTCGGCGTTGGTCTGCGCGATCATGCTTGGCAAGCGCCGGGGCTACGGCCACCAGCCGATGCAGCCCCACAACCTGCCGATGACGGTCACGGGCGCGTCGCTCCTGTGGTTCGGCTGGTTCGGCTTCAACGCGGGCAGCGCGCTCGAGGCCAACGGGCTCGCGGCGAGCGCGTTCACCGCGACCAACACGGGCGCGGCCGCCGCCGCGCTCGGCTGGATGTTCACTGAGTGGATGAGCCGCGGCAAGCCCACGGTGCTGGGCGCGGCGTCGGGCGCCGTCGCCGGGCTCGTCGCGATCACCCCCGCCTCCGGCTACGTCGGCCCGATCTCGTCGCTGATCATCGGCGCCGTGGCGGGCGCCGTCTGCTATACCGCGTGCAACCTCAAGGGGAAGGTCGGCTACGACGACTCGCTCGACGTCGTCGGCGTTCACGGGGTCGGCGGGACGTGGGGGGCGCTCGCCACGGGGCTCTTCGCCTCCAAGGCGATCAACGACGGCGGCGGCGACGGCCTCTTCTTCGGCAACCCGGGCCAGCTGTGGATCCAGATCGTCGCGGTCGTGGCCACGTACGTGCTCGCGATCGTGGGGACCGCGATCATCCTGAAAGTGGTCGACGCCCTGGTCGGGCTCCGGGTCTCCGACGAGGACGAGGTGGCCGGGCTCGACATCTCGCAGCATTCCGAGACGGCGTACGCCGCAGGCGGCGGGTTCGGCGAGGTCGGGTCGGGGCACCCGGGCGCGTTCGCCGAGGCGCGACCACGCGTGGCTCACTGAATCCGATGCACGCCAAACCGGGGCGCTTGATTCGGCGGGGGAGTTCCCCTAAGGTAATCGGGCCATCCATCACCTACTGAGGAAAAGGAGTTCCGCATGACCGCGAAGGACGTGCTCAAGCTGGCCAAGGAGAAGGGCGCCAAGATCATCGATCTCCGGTTCATCGACCTGCCGGGTCTCTGGCAGCACTTCTCGATCCCGGTCTCCGAGCTGAACGAGGACATCTTCGAAGAAGGACTCGGCTTTGACGGCTCCTCGATTCGCGGGTTCCAGACGATCGACGAGTCCGACATGCTCCTCGTGCCCGAGCCGGCGACGGCCGCCATGGACCCCTTCACCGCGGTGCCGACGCTGGTGCTCATCTGTAACGTGAAGGATCCGGTCACGGGCAAGTGGTACACGCGCGACCCGCGCTACATCGCCCAGAAGGCCGAGGCGCACCTCAAGAAGACGGGCCTCGCGGACACGGTCTACATCGGCCCCGAGCTCGAGTTCTTCTTCTTCGACTCGATCCGCTTCGACCAGAGCTACAACTGCGGTTACTACTTCATCGACTCCGAGGCGGGCTTCTGGAACGCCGGCAAGGAAGGGACGCTCGAGCAGCCGAACCTCGGCTACAAGCCGCGGTACAAGCAGGGCTACTTCCCGGTCCCGCCGATGGACAAGTTCCAGGACATCCGTTCGGACATGGTCCTGGCGCTCGAGTCCGTGGGCGTCCGCATCGAGGTCCACCACCACGAGGTGGCGACGGGCGGCCAGACCGAGGTCGACATGCGCTACGACACGCTGACCAAGATGGCGGACAAGGTCATGTGGTACAAGTACTGCGCCAAGAACACGGCGCGGAAGTGGGGCAAGACCGCCACCTTCATGCCGAAGCCGCTCTTCCAGGACAACGGCTCCGGCATGCACACCCACCAGTCGCTCTGGAAGAACGGGAAGAACCTCTTCTACGAGCGCGGCAGTTACGCGGACATCTCCAAGAACTGCCTCTACTACATCGGCGGCATCCTCAAGCACGCCCCGGCGCTCCTCGCGCTGATCGCGCCCTCGACGAACTCCTACAAGCGGCTGGTGCCGGGCTACGAGGCGCCGATCAACCTCGTGTACAGCCAGCGCAACCGCTCGGCGTGTATCCGGATCCCGATGTACTCGAAGTCCGAGGGGGCCAAGCGCATCGAGTTCCGCACGCCCGATCCGACCTGCAACCCCTACCTCAGCTTCGCGGCGTGCCTGATGGCGGGGCTCGACGGGATCGCCAACAAGATCGATCCGGGCAAGCCGGTCGACAAGGACCTCTACGAGCTGCCGCCGGCCGAGGCGAAGAAGATCAAGCAGCTTCCGGGCGACCTCAGCATCGTGCTCGACAACCTCGAGCAGTCCCACGACTGGCTGCTGAAGGGCGACGTCTTCACGCCGGACGTGATCGAGACGTGGATCGAGTACAAGCGCAAGAACGAGGTGGACGCCGTGCGGCTCCGTCCCCATCCGTGGGAGTACGCGCTTTACTTCGATATTTAATTAACGTCGGGGGGGGGCGGCGGCGCTCCCCCCCAACCCCTGGCGACCCATCGAACCGATTGCGCGGGCAAGGCCCGCGCTCGAACCGGGTCGCGCCTGCCGGTCGGTGCCGCTTCGTTGAGCACGCGCTCCGACACTGCTCATCCCGAGGGCAGGGCGCCATCAACCGCCGCGGCGCTAACCGCCTGCCGGACTTGATGCTCGCTCGACGAGGAGCGTCGGCATAGCCATTGCTACCGCACTGCGCCAAGCGACGCTGACGTCGCCGCTGACCAGGGCAATGAAACGCACGGACGCTAACGATCAGGGAGAGACGGCCATGACGCGAGTCGGGAGTTGGCTGGTCCTCGCGGCGGCGATCGGCCTCACCGCCACCGCCGCGTTCGGGCAGGAGAAGCCGGTCGAGAAGCCGAAGACGCTCCTCGAGGAGATCGTCCTGTTCTCGTACGTCGAGAACAGCGTCGTGTTCAACCTCAACGGCAACGGCCGGGGCAACCACAACGAGCTGCGCGTGTACGACTTCGACAGCGGCTATACCTTCAACATCGCGGAGTTCAGCGCGAAGAAGGACCCGTCCGAGCGCTACCCGTTCGGCTTCGGCGTGGTCCTGACCGCGGGCCAGGACGCGCAGAAGAACCACGCGCTCGGGATCTTCCGCGATAGTGACGACGCGTTCCCGTTCCGGAACACGCCCGCGTTCGATCTCGAGGAGGCCTACGGCTCCTACAAGATCCCGCTGGGAAGCGGGCTCACCGTGAAGGCGGGCAAGTTCGTCACGCTGCTCGGGTACGAGGTGATCGAGTCGCCCAACAACCTGAACTTCTCACGGTCGTTCCTGTTCGGCTTCGCGATTCCCCTCACGCACGTGGGCGCGCTCGTGTCGTATGCGCCCACGGACTGGCTCACGGTCACGGCCGGCCCGGTCGTCGGCTGGGACGTCGCCAGGGACAACAACGACTCGATGTCGGTGACGGGCCAGTTCGCGCTGACGCCGTTCAAGGACCTCACGGCGAACTTCAACTGGATCACCGGCCCCGAGCAGGCTTCGAACACGACGCACCCGCGGACCGTCCTGGACTGGACGGCGACCTACACCGGCGTCAAGAACGTCACGCTCGGCGCGAACCTCGACTACGGCTGGGAGACCAGGGAGGCCGCGCTCGTCGCGTCCGGGACGCGGGCGGAGACGGACGCGACCTGGTGGGGAATCGCGGCGTACGCCGCGTACGACTGGACGGAGCAGCTCCGCACCGCCTTGCGGCTCGAGTACTTCGACGACCCCGAGAGCGTGCGCACGGCGGCCCAAGCCGCGGGCGCGAGGACCTCCCTCTGGGAGGTGACCGGCACGCTCCAGTACAAGATCTGGAAGGGGCTCGTCGGCCGGGTCGAGTACCGTCACGACCAGGGGAGCGAGAAGGTCTTCAAGTTCGTCAACCACGGCCTCACGCCGACGGCGAAGAACCAGGACACCATCAGCCTCGCGCTGTACTACTCGTTCTTCTGAGGCGGGGGGCTGCTTCCGTCGTAGGCAGCCCACCCGTTCGCTGCCGGGCGGGTGGGCACAGGGACCTCCGCCCTCGATCTAAGTGGTTGATCTGGCTCGCGGCCGACGTCTGGCATTCGGCTTGCGAGCCGCCGAGGGCATGGCTCGAGGCCTGCGCTGGCGCGTGGCGATTCTCGACGACCATGAGCGCTCTCGTGCCGCGCTCCGCGGCGCCATCTGGGCCGCCGGCGGCGAGGTCGTGGGCGAGGCGCTGCGGTGCGCCGACGCCGTCCCGCTGATCGAGCGCGCGAGTCCCGACGCGGCGATCTTCGCCGTGGGCCTGCCCGACGGCGACGGCATCGAGGCCGCCGCGCACGTCATCGCGACGACCGATTGCCCGGTCGTGCTCTTCACCAGCCACACGGGTGACGACTTCGTCGAGCGCGCGCGAGCGGCGGGCGTCATGGCCTACCTGCTCAAGCCCCTGCGCCCGGCCGAGCTCGCTCCCGCGCTCGACGTCGCCATCGCGCGCTTCAAGGAGAACCGCCAGCTCCGGCAGACGCTCGAAGGGCGGAAGATCATCGAGCGCGCGAAGGGCATGCTCATGGCGCGCTTCGGGCTCACCGAGGAGGAGGCGTTCCGCCGCCTGCGCCGTGCGGCGATGGACAGTCGTAAGCCCATGGTGGAGATCGCCAGAGCGTTGCTCGTCTCGGAGTCAGTCGCGCGCGGCGTGCCCACGGAATAGGCAAGGGGCTCGCGACCGGGCGCGCTAACTCTCCGAAATTTCGCGGCCCTCGTTCGGTACAGGCCTTGCACTTCGGTCCCGTCGAGTGGACAACGGTGTCCCTCGTGCGCGCGGCAGCGACGCTGCGCCGACGGAAGGGATCCCACAGACCGCCCGGCGGCACGAAGGGCACGCCGGCGAACACACGAAAGGAGACGCCATGTCCGCTTGGTCACGTCGTGAGTTCCTCAAGGGCTCGCTCGTCGCCGGCTCCGGCCTCGCCGCCGGGATCGGCTTTCCGAGAATCCTGACCGCGCAGGGGAAGGAGCCGATCAGGGTCGGGATCCTGCACTCGCTCAGCGGCACGATGGCCATCAGCGAGGCGCCGATCAAGGAAGTCGTCCTGATGGCCATCGGTGAGATCAACAAGGCGGGCGGTGTGCTCGGACGCAAGGTGGCGCCCGTCATCGAAGACCCCGCCTCGAACTGGGATCTCTTCGCCGAGAAGTCCAAGAAGCTCCTGCTCCAGGACAAGGTGGCGGCCGTCTTCGGCTGCTGGACGTCGGTCAGCCGCAAGTCGGTGCTCCCCGTCTTCGAGAAGAACAACGGCCTCCTCTTCTATCCGGTGCAGTACGAGGGCGAGGAGTGCTCGAAGAACGTGATCTACACCGGGGCGACGATCAACCAGCAGGCCACCCCGGCGATCGACTACCTGATGTCCCCGGAGGGCGGCGGCAAGCAGAAGTTCTACCTGCTCGGCTCCGACTACGTGTATCCGCGCACGACGAACAAGATCCTCCGGCTCTACCTCACGAAGGTGAAGAAGGTCCCCGAGTCGGCGATCGCGGAGGAGTACACACCGTTCCACCACCAGGACTACCAGACGATCGTCGGCAAGATCAAGAGCTTCAGCGCGGCGGGTGACGCCGCGGTCATCAACACGATCAACGGCGACAGCAACGTGCCGTTCTTCAAGGAACTCGCCAACCAGGGCGTGACCGCCGACAAGACGCCCACGATGTCGTTCAGCTTCGCCGAGGTCGAGCTGCAGACGCTCGACGTCAAGCCGCTCGTCGGGCACCTCGCCTCCTGGAACTATTTCATGTCGCTCAAGACGCCCGAGAACCTCAAGTGGGTGAAGGCGTACAAGGAGTGGTGCAAGGGTCACGGCATCCCGGACAAGCAGTGCGTCACCGACGACCCGATGATGCACGCGTACATCCACGTCCATCTCTGGGCGAAGGCGGTCCAGAAGGCGGAGTCCACCGACGTCGAGAAGGTGCTCCGAGCGCTCGAGGGTCTCGAGATCCCGAGCCCGGTGGGCAAGTACAAGGTGGACGAGAAGAACCACCACACGTGGAAGCCGGTCTACATCGGCAAGATCCGCGAGGACGGTCAGTTCGACGTCGTCTGGAAGACCAAATCGTGGGTGCGACCCGCGCCGTGGAGCGAGGTGACGTACCCCGGTCGCGACTGCGACTGGAGCAACAGCGGCAAGGGCTCGTTCGACGTCGTCGGCGGCAAGCGGATGTGGCTGTCGGACAAGTCGTAGTGCACACGCTCGTCGCGGTCCTCGCGGCGGCGTGGGTGCTGACCGGGCTCGGCGGCCGTGCGGCCGCCGGGCCCGGCGCGTTCGATCTGGAGGCCGCGGCGAGTCGGCTTGCGGCGCCGGCCACACAGAAAGACGTCCTCGGCGAGCTCGCTGGCTCGAGCGATCCGGCGGTGGAGCGTCTACTTCGAGCGCTCAAGGATGGGGCGCTCTACGCGTGGAAGGGGCGGACGGTGCTCCTCGGCGACGACGGCGGTCTCACCGACGTCGCCGGCCGCCCCGTCCTGGACAGCCAGGGGCAGCCGGCGCAGCTCGAATCGGGCGCGGAGGCTGTCGCGCTCGACGAGGCGCACTTCGGTCTCGTCCGGCGGACCCTCGAGCGCTTCGAGGTGTTCGGCAGGGACCCCCTGAAGCGGCAGTCGGCGGCCTTCAGGCTCGGAACCTCCGGCGATCCCGCGGCGATCCCGGTGCTCGCGCGGGCGCTCGAGGGCGAGACGAATGGCGACGTCCGCGTCGCGCTGGAGGACGCGCTCGCCAAGCTCCGGCTCCGGTCGTCCGACGCCGCGGACCGGCTCGGCGCCGTCAAGCGGCTCGGGTGGCGCGCCTCGGAAGCGGCCGTGCCGCAGCTCCAGGCGCTGCTCGCCGGGGAGACCGACCCGGCGGTGCGCGCCGCGGCGCGGACGGCGCTCCAGGACATCGACCGGTTCGTGGTCCAGCGCAACGCCATTGGATATCTGTTCAACGGCGTGAGTCTCGGGGCCGTGCTGCTGCTCATGAGCCTCGGGCTTGCCGTAACCTTCGGCCTGATGGGCATCATCAACATGGCCCACGGCGAGATGCTCATGCTGGGCTCGTACACGGCGTACGTCGTGCAGGAGATCTTCGCGGCGTGGTTCCCGGGCTACGTGGACTCCTATTTCGTCGTCGCGCTGCCGCTCGCGTTCCTGGTCGCCGGCGTCGTCGGACTGGCTCTCGAGTGGGGCGTCATCCGGTTCCTCTACGGCCGCCCGCTCGAGACCCTGATCGTCACGTGGGGCGTCGGCATGATCCTCCAGCAGGGCGCGCGGCTCTACTTCGGCGACCAGACGAGCGTGAACTCGCCGACGTGGCTCCGGGGCGGCGCGGAGGTGCTCACGGGATTGATCTTCCCGTGGAGCCGGATCTTCATCGTGGTGCTCGCGCTCGCGGCGCTCGGCGCGCTCTGGCTCCTCCTCTACCGCTCGTACGCGGGATTGAACGTGCGGGCCGTGATGCAGAACCGCGCGATGGCCGCGTGCCTCGGCGTGTCGACCCGGCGGGTGGACGCGGTGACCTTTTCGCTCGGCACCGCGCTGGCCGGCGTGGCCGGGTGCGCGCTCGCGCTGATCGGCACGGTCGACCCCGAGGTCGGCAAGACCTACATCGTCGATTCGTTCATGGTCGTCGTGCTGGGGGGCGTCGGCAAGCTGGTCGGCACGGTCGTGGCGGCGGTCTGCATCGGGGTCTCGAACAAGCTCATCGAGCCGGCGATCGGCGGCACTGCGGCGGCGGTCTACGCCAAGGTGGCCGTGCTCGTAATCGTGATCTGGTTCCTCCAGTGGCGCCCCACCGGCCTCTTTGCGCAGCGGGGGCGCGCCGCGACGGAGACCGCGTGACGTCGGCGCCCGGCCGGTCGTGGGACCGGGGGCTCGTCTGGGTGGGGATCTTCGGCGCGGTGTTCGCCGTCGGGCTGCCCCTCGCGAACGTGCTGGGATACGTCTCGGACTATTACCTGAACCTGTTCGGGAAGTACCTGGCCCTCGCGATCCTGGCGCTCGGCATGGATCTCATCTGGGGCTACACGGGGATCCTCTCGCTCGGTCAGGCGATCTTCTTCGGGATCGGAGCGTACTCGATCGGCATGCATATGATGCTCGAGTCCTCCGGCAAGGGCGTGTACGGCGAGCCGGTGCCCGACTTCATGATCTGGAACCAGGTGTACGCGCTCCCGCTCTTCTGGAAGCCCTACACGTCGGCCGTGTTCGCGATCGGGTCGTCGCTCCTGCTTCCGGCGCTCCTGGCGACGGTCATCGGCGTGCTGACCTTCCGGCGGCGCCTGCGCGGCACCTACTTCGCCATCCTCACGCAGGCGATCGCGTTCGCGGTCTGGCTCATGCTCAACCGCAACGAGATGAAGCTCGGCGGGACCAACGGGCTCACCGACTTCAAATCCGTGCTGGGCTTCTCGCTGTCGAGCCAGGGCACGCTCCGCGCGCTCTACGTCGTCACCGCCGCGGTCCTCGTCGGCTCGCTCCTCCTCGCGCGCGCGATCGTCCGCTCCAAGACCGGGCTCGTCCTCGAGGCGATCCGCGACAACGAGCGGCGTCTGGAGTTCCTCGGCTACGACACGGCGGGCTTCAAGATCTTCGTGTTCGCCGTCTCGGCGGCGCTCGCCGGCCTTTCGGGACTGCTCTACGCGCCGCAGGTGGGAATCATCACGCCCAGCCAGGTCGGCGTGCTGCCCTCGCTGGAGATCGTGATCTGGGTCGCCTTCGGCGGCCGCGGCACGCTCTGGGGCGCGCTGCTCGGCGCGATCTCCGTGAACTGGCTCCGGAGCGTGCTCACCGCGACCTACCCGCGACTCTGGCCGATCATCCTCGGCGGTCTCTTCGTGGCGGTCATCCTGCTCTTCCCCGCGGGCCTGATCGGGCTCGCCGCCCGGTGCAAGAAGCTCTTGGCGCGGCGGCGCCACGGCGTCGTCGCCGCGGCGGTCGTCGCGCCGGGCGTCAACCACCACACGGCTTGAGCCATGGGCACGCTGCTCTACGTCGAGAACCTCACGGTGTCGTTCGACGGGTTCCTCGCGCTCCGGAACCTCAACCTGATCGTCGAGCGTACCGAGCGCGTCCGCCTGCTCATCGGGCCGAACGGCGCGGGCAAGACGACGCTGTTCGACGTGCTCACGGGCCACGTGGCGCCGTCGGCAGGCCGCGTCCTGTTTCGGGACACCGTCAATCTCGCGGCGATGCCCCCGCACGCGATCGCCAACGACGGCGTGATCCGCAAGTTCCAGACGCCGTCGGTCTTCCCGGGGCACACGGTGTTCGAGAACATGCTGCTCGCCGCCGGCCGCAAGCGCTTCGTCTCGACGCTCGGCGCGCGGCACGTGTCGCGGAGCCGTGACGCGATCATGGCGACGCTCGAGCAGGTGGGACTCGGCGAGCGTGCGGAGGACCTCGCCGGCACGCTCTCCCACGGCGAGAAGCAGTGGCTCGAGATCGCGATGCTGCTCGTCGAGGATCCGACGCTCCTCCTGCTCGACGAGCCCGCAGCCGGGATGACACGACCGGAGAAGGAGCGGACGATCGCGCTCATCGAGGACATCGTGGCGCGCTCGAGCTCGTGCGTCATGCTCATCGAGCACGACATGGAATTCGTCCGGCACATCGCCCGTCGGGGTCACCGCGTGACGGTGCTGCACGAGGGCACCGTGCTCTCGGAGGGCTCGCTCGACCGCGTACAGGCCGATGAGCGCGTGATCGAGGCGTACCTCGGGCGCGGGAAGGTGCGGGGAGCCGCCTGATGCTGACCGTCCGCGGGGTCGACGTCTACTACGGCGAGAGCCGCATCCTGTCGCGCGTCGACCTGACGGTCGGCGACGGCCAGGTGGTGTGCGTGATGGGGCGCAACGGCGTGGGGAAGACGACCCTGCTCAAGACGGTCGTCGGGCTCCTCGTGCCACGCACGGGCACAATCGCGTTCCGCGGCGTGGACATCACGCGCCGGCCGCCCTACGAGCGCGCCCGGCTCGGGCTCGGCTACGTCCCCCAAGGGCGTGAGATCTTCTCGGCCCTGACCGTCCGCGAGAACCTCGTGCTCGGCGCCCGGAAGAAGGCCCCGGCGCCGGCGCAGCTCGACTACGCCCTCTCGCTCTTCCCCGGGCTCGCCCGGATGCTCGGCAAGCGCGGCGGGGACCTCTCCGGCGGCCAGCAGCAGCAGCTCGCGATCGCGCGGGCGCTGATCGCCGACCCGGCGCTCCTGCTGCTCGACGAGCCGACCGAGGGCATCCAGCCGTCCATCGTCGACGAGATCGCCGAGGTGCTGCAGCGGATCAAGCGGGAGGGCCAACGGTCGATCCTGGTGGTCGAGCAGTACCTCGAGTTCGCACGCGCCATCTGCGATCGATTCTATGTTATGGACAAGGGTGTCGTGGCCCTGGAGGGCGAGCGGCAAACCTTCGATGTCAATGCCGTGAGCGCGCTGCTCAGCGTCTGACCGGGCAGGAGGTTCGACGATGCACCTCACCCCCCGCGAGCAGGAGAAGCTGTTGATCTTCACCGCCGCCGAGGTCGCCCGCCGCCGCCGGTCGCGCGGCCTCAAGCTCAACCATCCCGAGGCGCTGGCGCTGCTCACGGCGGAGATCCTCGAGGGCATCCGCGACGGACGGACGGTCTCCCAACTGATGGAGGCCGGCCGCTCGGTCCTGGGCCGCGGCGACGTCATGGAGGGCGTGCCCGAGATGATCGACGAGGTCCAGGTCGAGGGCACGTTCCCCGACGGCACCAAGCTCGTCACGATCCACCACCCGATCCGCTGACGTCGTGCGCGTGACGATCGAGGCGTCGAGCGCAGAGGCGGCGGCGCCGGACCTTCCGGCGCTGTCTGCGCTCTTGACAGACGCGGTGGAGAGCGGCGCGTCGATCGGCTTCGTGCCGCCGCTGGCGGCGGGGGAGGCCGACGCCTACTGGCGCACGGTGGTCGCGGCGCTGCGCGAGGGAGCGCGCGTGCTGCTGGTCGCGCGCGACGCCGCGGGCGCCCTGGTCGGTTCGGCGCAGCTCGAGCTGGCGACGCGTCCGAACGCGCGTCATCGCGTCGAGGTGACGAAGGTCATGGTGCACACGAAGGCCAGGCGCCAGGGGGTCGGCCGCGCGCTCATGCGCGCGGCCGAGGAGCACGCGCGGCGCCTCGGGCGAACGACGCTGGTGCTCGATACGCGCTGCGGCGATCACGCCGAGCGGCTCTACGCGGACGGGGGATGGACGCTCGCCGGCGTGATACCGAAATACGCGCGGAGCGCCAACGGGCGCCTGGACCCGAGCGCCTTCTATTACAAGCTGCTGGAGGGAGACCCGCATGATTCCAGGTGAGTACGTGTTGGGCGAGGGCGATATCGTCGCGAACGCGGGGCGCCGGACGGTTGAGCTCACCGTGGCGAACACGGGCGACCGGCCGATCCAGATCGGTTCCCACTTCCACTTCTTCGAGGTGAACCGGGCGCTCAAGTTCGAACGTGCCCAGGCGTTCGGCATGCGCCTCAACGTGCCCGCCGGCACCGCGGTCCGCTTCGAGCCCGGCGACGAAAAACGCGTCACGCTCGTCGAGCTTGCGGGCGCGCGCCGAGTCTTCGGGCTCAACGCGCTCACCGAAGGCGCGGGCCGGGAGCAGGCGCTCGCGCGGCTCGCCGCGTGGGAGCGGCGTCCATGAGCCTGCGACTGTCGCGGCGTCAGTACGCCGATCTCTACGGCCCGACGACCGGCGACCGCGTGCGGCTCGCCGACACCGAGCTCCTGATCCGCATCGAGCGCGATCTGACCGTGGCCGGTGAGGAGGCGAAGTTCGGGGGCGGCAAGGTGATCCGCGACGGAATGGGGCAGTCGGCGCGCGCGACCCGGGCCGACGGCGTCCTCGACGTGGTGATCACGAACGCCGTCATCGTCGATCACTGGGGAATCGTGAAGGCCGACATCGGCATCCACGACGGGCGCATCGTCGGCGTCGGCAAGGCCGGCAACCCCGACGTCATGGCAGGCGTGTCGCCGGGGATGGTCGTCGGCGCCGCGACGGAGGTGATCGCGGGCGAGGGGAGGATCGTCACGGCGGGCGGACTCGACACGCACATCCACTTCATCTGTCCACAGCTCGTCCACGAGGCGCTGAGCGCTGGACTCACGACGATGGTCGGCGGCGGCTCGGGCCCCGCCACGGGCACCAACGCGACGACGTGCACGCCGGGCGCGTGGAACCTTCACCGCATGCTCGAGGCCGCCGAGGCGTTCCCGGTGAATCTCGGCTTCCTCGGCAAGGGCAACGCATCGGCGCCCGAGCCCCTCCGCGAGCAAATTGCCGCGGGAGCGATCGGGCTCAAGCTCCATGAGGACTGGGGGACGACGCCCGCCGCGATCGACTGCGCGCTGTCGGTCGCGGACGAGCACGACGTGCAAGTCGCGATCCACACCGACACGCTCAACGAGGCGGGGTTCGTCGAGGACTCGATCCGCGCCTTCCGGGGTCGGACGATCCACACCTACCACACCGAGGGCGCGGGCGGCGGCCACGCCCCCGACATCATCCGCGTCTGCGGCGAGCCGAACTGCCTGCCCTCGTCCACGAACCCGACGATGCCGTTCACCGTGAACACGATGGACGAGCACCTCGACATGCTCATGGTCTGCCACCACCTCAACGCCAGGATCCCCGAGGATCTCGCCTTCGCCGAGTCGCGGATCCGCGCCGAGACGATCGCCGCCGAGGACGTCCTGCACGATCTCGGCGCGATCAGCATGATGTCCTCCGACTCGCAGGCGATGGGGCGGATCGGCGAGGTCATCATCCGCACGTGGCAGACGGCGGACAAGATGAAGCGACAGCGCGGGCCGCTGCCGGGCGAGACACCGGGCGACGACAACCTGCGCGTCAAGCGTTACGTCGCCAAGTACACGATCAACCCCGCCATCGCCCACGGCCTGGCCGCCGAGGTCGGCTCGATCGAGCCGGGCAAGCTCGCCGACCTCGTGCTCTGGCGCCCGGCGTTCTTCGGCGTCAAGCCGGAGCTGGTCGTCAAGGGCGGCGTCATCGCGTGGGCGGCGATGGGGGACCCCAACGCCTCGATCCCGACGCCCCAGCCCGTGCGCTACCGCCCGATGTTCGGTGCCTTCGGACGCGCGCGCGCCGCCACCGCCGTCACGTTCGTCTCGAAGGCGGCGCTCGCCCAGGACGTGCCGCGCCGTCTGGGCCTCGCCCGTCGTGTGGTCGCCGTCGGCATGTGCCGCGCGATCGGCAAGCGCGATATGATCCACAACGACGCGCTACCGCGGATCGAGGTGGACCCGGAGACGTACGCGGTGCGGGCCGACGGCGAGCGGCTCACGTGCGAGCCGGCGCGGGTGCTACCGATGGCGCAGCGTTACTTTCTATTTTAATGGGGGGCCCCGAAATGGCCCCCCATACCCCCCCGTCTGCGCCTCGATCGAGCCGAGGGCTCGATCGCACCAGCAACCCCGAGCCGGCCCGCGATACCGCCCCGGGTGCGCCTCGATCGAGCCGAGGGCTCGATCGCACCAGCAACCCCGAGCCGGCCCGCGATACCCCCCCGGGTGCGCCTCGATCGAGCCCGGGGCTCGATCGCACCAGGGACCCCGAGCCGGCCCGCGATACCGCCCCGGGTGCGCCTCGATCGAGCCGAGGGCTCGATCGCACCAGCGATGCTGGCCGCGGGCACGATCGCGACGGCGGCTCTGCCGTGCCGATCATCACCGAGCCGCACGTCCACGTGGACGACACAGAGCTCGTCGGGCTCGAGAGGGACGTGCTCGCGCTCACCGCGGAAGAGCGGCGCTGGGGGCGTCGACGCGTCACCACGCGCGCCGGGCGGACGCTCGCGCTGGCGCTCCCGACGGGCAGCGTCCTGATACCCGGCGACGTTCTCCACGTCGGCCCGGGCTGGTACGTCGCGGTCGAGGCGGCGCCCGAGCCCGTGCTCGTCGTCACGCCGCGCTCGCGCGAGGAGGCGATCCGGGTCGCGTTCGAGGTCGGCAACCGCCACTTCATGCTCGCGCTCGACGGTGAGCGGCTCCTGGTGCCAGACGACCCGGCGATGGACCAGCTCCTCGCGCGGCTTGGCGTCGTCTTCGAGCGCCGCGCCGCGGTGTTCGTGCCCGTCGGCCCGGGTCACCGTCATGACTGATCCCGCGTTTCTGGCGCTCCTCCAGCTCGCCGATGGTCTCTTCCCCGCCGGCGGCTTCGTCCATTCGTTCGGCCTCGAGACGTACGTGCAGGAGGGGCGTGTCGTCGACGCGGCCGGTCTCGAGGCGTTCGTCGTCGCCCACCTCGAGGGGAGCGCGGGGCCGTGCGACGCCGTGGTGGTGGCGCACGCGACCCGGCTCGCCGCACGCGGCGACGTCGCGGGAGCCGTCGCCCTCGACGCCCGGCTCGACGCGATGAAGTGCGTCCCCGAGTTCCGGGCCGCGAGCCGCCAGATGGGGCGCCAGACGCTCCGCGCCGCGTCCGCCCTCGACGACGATCGGTTCCTCGCCGAGCTCCTCAGCGCGGTCGAGGCCCGCTCGACACCCGGTCATCACGCCGTTGCCTTCGGCTGCGCGTTGGGCCGCGCGGGCGCCGACGCCGAGCGGGCCGCGGTCGCCTACCTCTACTCGACGGCGGTGTTGCTGGTCGGTGCGGGGCTCCGCCTGATCGCCCTCGGCCAGGTGCACGGACAGTGCGTCCTCGCCCGGCTGCGCCCGGCGATCGCGCGGCTCGGCTCCGAGGCGGTCGCGCGGGAGGTCGACGACCTGTGGAGCTTCAACCCCGGTCTCGAGCTGGCGGGGCTCCGCCACGCAACGCTCGACACGAGGCTGTTCAGGTCGTGAGCGTGCAGTCCCGCCTCCCGCGCCCGCTGAAGATCGGAATCGGCGGTCCCGTCGGCTCGGGCAAGACCGCGCTGACCGAGGCGCTGTGCTTGAGGCTGCGCGACGGGCTCGACATGGCCGTGATCACCAACGACATCTACACGAAGGAGGACGCGGAGTTTCTGGTCCGGCGCGGCGCCCTGCCGGCCGCGCGGGTCGTCGGCGTCGAGACGGGCGGCTGCCCCCACACGGCGATCCGGGAAGACGCGTCCGTGAACCTTGAGGCGACGCATCTTCTCATGAGGGAATTTCCCAAGCTCGACCTGCTCTTGATCGAAAGCGGCGGCGATAATCTGGCCGCGACGTTCAGCCCCGAGCTCGTGGACGCCACGATCTACGTCATCGACGTCGCGGAGGGCGAGAAGATCCCGCGCAAGGGCGGGCCCGGCATCGTGCGCTCGGACCTGCTCCTCATCAACAAGATCGACCTGGCACCGCACGTCGGCGCCGACCTGACCGTCATGGAGCGCGACGCGCGCCGGATGCGCGGCGGGCGCCCCTTCGTGTTCACAAACCTCAAGACGGGTGAGGGAGTCGATGCGGTCCTCTCCTGGATCCGCCACGACCTCCTGCTGGTACCCGCATCCCGCTGACCTCGAGCCCGCGCGGGTCGGGCGAGACGGCACGCTTGCGCTCACCCTCGAGCGGCGGGCCGGGACGACCGTCCTGGGACGGTGCCGGTATGCGCTGCCGCTCCAGGTGTTGGCCCCGCTGGCGCTCGGCGGCCCCGCCGCAGTCGTCTCCGTTCTGAACCCGACGGGCGGGCTCGTCGGCGGCGATCGGCTCGCCATCGACGTCACCCTCGGGCGAGCCGCCCACGGCTGTCTCACGACGCCGTCGGCCACGAAGGTCTATCGCACGGCGGGCGCCGCAGCCGAGCAGCGTGTGCGCCTCCGCCTGGAGGCCGGCGCCATTCTCGAGTGGGTTCCCGACCACACCATCCCGTTCGCGGACTCGGCCTTCCGTCAGGCCATCGACTGCGAGGTGGGCGACGGCGCCACGCTGCTCCTGATGGACGCCTTCGCCGCGGGTCGCGTCGCGCGCGGCGAGGTGTGGCGGTTCGCGCTCCTCGAGAGCACCGTCACCGTGCGCGACCACCGCGGCCCCATCCTCCACGACCGCTTCGTGCTGACGGCGGCCCGGGCGGTGGAAGGGCTCGGATTCGTCGAGGGGCACCCGTACTTCGGCTCGTTCGTGGTCGTCGCCGACTCGGGGCTCGACGCCTTCGCCGTCGCCGCCGGGCGGGTACTCGAAGAGACCCCTGGCGCCGTCGGAGGCGTGGGCGCGCTCCCGCGTCGGGGCGCGGTCGTCCGCTGCCTCGCCGCGAGCGCCCCCGCCCTCACGGCGCTCTTCGAGGCGCTCTGGGCGGTCGCGCGGCGTGAGCTCCTCGGGCTTCCCGCACTCGCACTGCGCAAGGCGTGATAGACTCTCGGACGGCGCTATGTTTAACCTGATCCCGAAGGAAGTCCGCTTCTTCGACTACTTCGAGGCGCAGTCTCAGAATATTATCCGCGCCACCGGCCTCCTCCACGAGCTGGTCCACGCCTTCTCCGACGCCCGGGCCAAGGCCTCCGCGATCAAAGAGGTCGAGCATGCGGGCGACCAGATCACCCACGAGATCGTCCGGCGGCTCAACACGACGTTCATCACGCCGATCGACCGCGAGGACATCCACGACCTCGCGACCCGCCTCGACGACGTGCTCGACTACATCGAGGCGGCCGCGGAGAGGCTGATCGTCTACCGGATCAAGGAGCCGACCTCGGCGTGCCGGGCGATGGTCGAGGTGATCATGGCCCAGGTGGCGTCGATGGACCGCTGCATTCGGTGCCTGCGCACGATGGACCCGGGCTTCCACGAGCACGCCGTGGAGGTGAACCGGCTCGAGAACCGCGCCGACAGCCTGCTGCGGGAGAGCCTCGCCGCGATGTTCGACGAGGAGCCGGACCCGATCGAGGTGATCAAGTGGAAGGAGATCTATGAGACGCTCGAAGCCGTCACCGACCGCTGCGAGGACGTGGCGAACGTGATCGAGGGAATCATCCTCAAGATGGCCTGAGCACCACGTCCACCCCGTGCTGACCACCGTCGTCTTCATCATCGTCGTCGCGCTCGTCTTCGACTTCATCAACGGCTTTCACGACGCCGCCAACTCCATCGCCACGGTCGTCTCGACCCGCGTGCTGACGCCGCTCCAGGCCGTCGTGTGGGCGGCGTTCTTCAACTTCGTCGCGGCCTTCGGCTTCGGCGTCAGCGTCGCTCGCACCGTCGGCAAGGGCGTCGTGGAGACGAGCGTCATCGACCAGTGGGTGATCCTCGCGGGGCTGGTCGGCGCGATCGTCTGGGACCTCGTCACCTGGTACTGGGGGCTCCCGACCAGCTCGTCGCACGCGCTCATCGGAGGCTTCGCCGGGGCGGCCATCGTGAAAGCCGGATTCGGGGGGCTGGTCGTGGGCGGGCTCGTCAAGATCGGCGTCTTCATGGTGCTCGCGCCGCTGATCGGGCTCCTCATCGGGTTTGCGATGATGTTGCTCACGCTCTGGACGTTCAGGAACCAGACGCCGGGTCGCGTGGATCGCGTCTTCCGCCGCGGCCAGCTCGTGTCGGCCGCCGCCTACAGCCTCGGTCACGGCACCAACGACGCGCAGAAGACGATGGGGATCATCGCGGTCCTGCTCTTCACGACGGGCCACCTCGGCCCCGAGTTCTACGTTCCGTTCTGGGTCGTGCTCGCGGCGCACGCGGCCCTCGGGCTCGGTACGATGGCCGGAGGCTGGCGGATCGTGAAGACCATGGGCATGCGCATCACCAAGCTCCGCCCCTTCGGCGGCTTCTGCGCCGAGACCGCCGGCGCGATCACGCTGATCGGCACCGCCTTCGCCGGTATTCCCGTGAGCACCACGCACACGATCACCGGCTCGATCATGGGAGTCGGCGCGATCCAGCGCTTCTCCGCCGTGCGCTGGGGGGTGGCCGGCCGCATCGTCTGGGCGTGGATCCTCACGATCCCGGCGTCAGCGCTCGTCGCCGGGGCCACGTGGTTCGCGCTCCGCCTGCTCGGCGCCTGAGAGAGCGCGCGGCGCGATTGTCTAGACAGGTCAGACCAGCGCCGTCCCGGCCCGAGTTATCCACGACCAGCCCCGGCAAGCGCCGGTTTCGCAATGGGTTAGCCGTTGTGGATGGCAGTGGATAAGCCGGGTCGCCCGGCCGCCAGAAATAGTTTGACATTTATCGAATTGTCGAGATATGATCGGCGGCACTCGAGCGGAGACCCGATCGGAGGAGGAACGGCATGGCGGACGAGACCCTCAAGCAGATCGTCAAGGAGAAGTACGGGCGGGCGGCTCAGCGGGTCACGAGCGGCGGCGCCTGCTGCGGAAGCACCCCGGGCCGGAGCGAGTGCGACCCGATCACGACGAACCTCTACGCAGCCGGCGAGACGGCGGGGCTTCCCGCGGAGGCGGTCGTCGCGTCGCTCGGCTGCGGCAACCCGACGGCGCTCGCCGACCTCCGGCCAGGGGAGACGGTGCTGGACCTCGGCTCGGGTGGGGGCATCGACGTCCTCCTGTCCGCCAAGCGGGTCGGGCCGACGGGCAAGGCGTACGGGCTGGACATGACCGACGAGATGCTCGCGCTGGCGCGGGACAACCAGCGGAAGTCGGGCGTCGAGAACGTCGAGTTCCTGCGAGGCGAGATCGAGGACGTCCCGCTGCCGGCCGGGTCCGTCGACGTCATCATCTCCAACTGTGTCATCAATCTCTCGGCGGACAAGGACCGCGTCTTTGCCGAGGCGTTCCGCGTGCTGAGGCCGGGGGGTCGGCTCGCCGTCTCCGACGTCGTCGTCCGCGGCGAGATGCCTTCCGCAATCCGCAAGAGCGTCGAGTTGTGGATCGGCTGCGTCGCCGGCGCCCTCGGCGAGCGTGAGTACCGGGAGAAGCTCGCGAAGGCAGGCTTCGAGGCGATCGACGTCGAGCCGACCCGGATCTACCGTGCCGAGGACGCGCGCGAGTTCCTGGCCGGCGCCGGCCTCGACACCGACGCGATCGCTCCCGAGGTGGACGGCAAGTTCATGAGCGCGTTCGTCCGGGCGCAGAAACCGACGAGGTAAGGCGTCGCCTACCTCGTCCTCCTGGCGGCGAACGTCGTCTACGCGACGTCCTATGTCGCGACGCGTGTCACCCTCGTCGACGTCCCGCCCGCGACGCTCGCCCTCCTCCGTCTCGTCGTCGCCTCCCTGGCGCTCTCACCGCTGCCGGCGCGCGAGAGCGCGAGCCCGCCACCCACGCCGCGCGACCGGTGGACGATCGCCTGGATGGGCATCCTCGGCTTCGGGGCGGCGTTCGTCCTGGCCAACTGGGGGATCGCCGCCTCGACGGCGACGAACGCCGCGCTGCTGATCGTCGTCGAGCCCGTCGCGCTCATGCTCCTCGGGCCCACCCTGCTGGACGAGCGCCTCACGTCGCGCGAGGCCCTGGGCGCGGCGCTCGCCGTGGCCGGCGCGGCCCTCGTCGTGGTCAACGGCATTCCCGGGGTGACGCGGCAGCTCGTTCCCCACTGGCGCGGCGACCTGCTGCTGGTCCTCTCGGCGCTCGCCTACGCCTCCTACTCGCTCCTCGGCCGTCGCGTCCTCGTCCGTCACGCGGCCGGACGGGTCACGGCCTCGTCGCTCCTGTGGGGCGCCGTGGCGATGCTGCCGCTGGCGCTCGGCGAGTGGCTCGCCGGGCAGCGCCCGGTCTGGAGCCGGGCGGCGGTTGCCGGGACGCTCTATCTCGGCGTCGTCGTCACGGGGCTCGGCTACCTCGTGTGGAACTGGGCGCTCCGACGGGTCGAGGCCCCGCGCGCGGCGATCTTCCTCTGCGTCCAGCCCGTGGCGGGGGCCGGGCTCGGGGTCATCCTCCTGGGCGAGCCGCTGACGGGCTTCACGCTTGCCGGCGGCGCGCTGATCGTCGGCGGCGTCCTGCTGGCATTCGGCAGCAGGGCGCGGTGACGGTATACTCGACCACGTGGCCGAACCGCACCGTTACCAGCTCCAGAGCGACGCCGCCAACCGCCTGATCCTCGAGCTCCTCGACGTGGCGGGCGTGCCGCCGGACCGCCGACTCTACTACCAGCAGCTCCTCACCACGGTGCTCAAGCTCCACGAGGACGGGGCGCTCACGGGCGACCTCAAGATCACCAACACCGCGCTCAAGGAGCTGCGCTACGCGTACAAGGTCTTCGCGCCGTACGGCGGCGTCCGCAAGGTCACCGTGTTCGGCTCCGCGCGGACGGTGCCCGACGAGGCGGCGGCGGTCGCCGCGCGCGAGTTCGGCCGGCGCATGGTCGCCGAGGGCTGGATGGTGGTGACGGGCGCGGGCGGCGGCATCATGGGCGCCGCGCAGCAGGGCGCCGGGCGCGAGCAGAGTTTCGGGCTGAACATCCGGCTACCGTTCGAGCAGGAGGCGAACCCCTGGATCGCCTCCGACCCGAAGCTCATCACGTTCAAGTACTTCTTCACGCGCAAGCTCTTCCTTATCAAGGAGGCGAGCGCGATCGCGCTCTTCCCGGGCGGCTTCGGCACGATGGACGAGTGCTTCGAGTTCCTCACGCTCGCGCAGACGGGCAAGGCGACGGTCGTGCCCGTCGTGCTCATCGAGCCCGGACCAAAGCCCTACTGGCGCATCTGGGACCGCTGGATCGGGACGCTCGTGGAGCGGAAGCTGATCGACGGCGACGACATGGCCTTCTACCGGATCGTGGACACCGTGGACGAGGCCGTCGAGGAGATCACGCGCTTCTACCGCGTCTACCACTCCGCCCGCATCGTCGGTGACAAGTTCGTGATTCGACTCCTGCGTCCGATCGCGAGCGCGCATCTCGTGGAGCTCCAGGCCAAGTTCGACGACATTCTCACGGGACCGGCGGAGCTGGCGCCCGGGCCCGGGGAGCAGGAGCTCAGCGAGTTTCCCGAGCTGCCGCGGCTCATCCTGCCCTTCAACCGCTCGTCCTACTCCCGCCTGCGGCAGCTCATCGACTTCATCAATCAGCTCTAGTCGTCGGGGGGCGGTCGAGGCCGTCTCCGACGTACTATTCCGGCTCGGGGCGCTCCACGATGATCTGGCATTCCGTGCAGACCCAGGTGCGCAGGACGGCCTTCGTGCGGTCGTCGCGCCGGAGCGTCCAGGGGACCAGGGCCTGCCGCCCGCACCGGGGGCAGCGCTCGGGGCGGGCGCCCGGTGGAAGCGTCGTGGGCAGCCACGGAATTTTTGCCGGCATCGGCTCGATCGTACCACCGCCCCGCGCGCGCGCCGGGAGCGCGCGCTCTCTAGGTGCCGACCGCGGCGGGCGAGTACAATACCGCCATGAGGCGCTTCCGCGTGGGGCTCGGCCAGATCAACCCGACGGTCGGCGACTTCGAGGGCAACGTCCGGAAGATCGTCGAGGCGATCGAGCGGGCCCGCGCGCTCGGCTGCCAGCTCGTCGCGTTCCCCGAGCTGGCCATCCCCGGGTACCCGCCCGAGGACCTCCTGTTCAAGCCGGCGTTCATCGAGGCCAATCTCAGGGCGCTCGACGACGTCACACGCGCCTCGCGCGGCCTCACCGTGGTCGTGGGGTTCGTGGACAGGCGCGACGACATCTTTAATGCGGCCGGAGTCCTGCACGACGGGGTGGTCGCAGGCGTCTACCACAAGCACTACCTGCCCAACTACGGCGTCTTCGACGAGAACCGTTACTTCCAGGCCGGCACCGAGGCCCCCGTCTTCGCCGCGGGCGAGACCGTCTTCGCCGTCAACGTCTGCGAGGACATCTGGTACCCGGCGGGACCGACCACGGTGCAAGCGCTCGCCGGAGCCGAGCTGGTCGTCAACATCAACGGTTCGCCCTATCACGCCGGGAAGGCGCGCTTCCGTGAACAGATGGTGGCGACGCGCGCCGCCGACGACCTCGTGTGCGTGGCCTACGTGAACATGGTCGGTGGTCAGGACGAGCTCGTGTTCGACGGCGCGAGCCTCGTCGTGAACGAGCGCGGCCAGTGCGTGGCGCGCGGGCGCCAGTTCGAGGAGGACTTCGTCGTTGCCGACCTCGACCTCGAAGCCGTGTTCCACGCGCGGCTCCACGATCCCCGCCGCCGCAAGGAGAAGCTGCGCGCAGGCGAGACGACGCCACGGATCGCGCTCCCCGCGCTGCCGGCGGCGGCGCAGGTTCCTCCCCTCGAGCCACCGACGGTCACGCCGCTCGAGCGGGTGGACGAAATCTACCGGGCGCTCGTGCTGGGAACGCGCGACTACGTGCGAAAGAACGGCTTCACGCGCGTCGTGATCGGGCTCTCGGGCGGCATCGACTCCTCGCTCGTCGCGGCGCTCGCGGTCGAGGCGCTCGGGCGAGAGAACGTGGCCGGCGTGGGGATGCCGTCGCCGTACTCCTCGGCGGGAACGCGCCGGGACGCGCAGCGGGTGGCGAAGAACCTCGGGATCGAGTTCCTGTCGATCCCGATCACGTCGATCCTCCGCGCCTACAAGCGCGCCCTCGCGCGGGCGTTCAAGGGGCTCAAGGAGGACGTCACCGAGGAGAACCTCCAGGCCCGGATCCGCGGCAACCTCCTCATGGCGCTCTCGAACAAGTTCGGCTGGCTGGTCCTGACGACCGGCAACAAGAGCGAGTACAGCGTGGGCTACACGACGCTCTACGGGGACATGGCGGGCGGCTTCGCCGTGATCAAGGATGTGCCCAAGATGCTCGTCTACGAGGTCGCGCGCCACGTCAACAGGTCGGCGGGGCGCGACCTCGTCCCCGAGACCGTCTTCGAGCGGGCGCCGTCGGCGGAGCTCCGTCCGGGCCAGACAGATCAAGATACGCTCCCGCCCTACGCCGAGCTCGACGCGATTCTGGAGGGCTACGTCGAGGAGGACCGCGGCGTGAACGACCTCATCGCGCGGGGCTTCGCGGCGGAGACCGTCCGCCGCGTCGTCGCGATGGTGGACAGGAACGAGTACAAGCGCCGCCAGGCGCCGATCGGCGTCAAGATCACGCCGCGCGCCTTCGGACGCGACTGGCGGCTTCCCATCGTCAACCGCTTCCGCGAGCGCTAGCCCCGGCGCTCCGACGCCCGGGGGGCGCAGGCGTGCCTGTGTGGGTGTCCTCGAGACCGGACGAGTTGGCGGGCCGACCGCGGTGGTACCAGCACCCGTACAACCGTCCCGCCTTCTATCGTCTGGCGGCGGGACTCGCCTGGCTGCCCCGGCGTGTGCGGCTCGCCCTCGCGCGCGGGCTGGGGCGCGTCGCCCCACGCGCGATGGCGCGGGAGCGCGCCGCCGTCCGGAAGACTCTTGGCCTCTCGACGGGCGCCACGGGAAGGTACCTCGACGAGTTGACGACCGGTGTGTTCACCGATTTCGCCATGTGCTTCAGCGACCTCGTGTCCGCCAACCGTCAGTCAGAAGCCCGGCTCAGGGCCCTCGTCAGCACGGCGCCGGGGGCGGAGTATTTCACCGGAATGACCGGGGGCGTGATCTCTCTCACCGCGCACGTCGGGAACTGGGAGCTCGCCGGCCGGCTCCTGGCCGGTCACGCCCACAGGCCGACGCACGTCGTGGTCGCCCCAGAAGAGGTCCGAGACATCGAGCGCTGGGTGCGCCGGGACGGCCATGGCGTCCGCTTCGTCACGCGCGACCACCCCACCATCTCGCTGGAGCTGATCGCCGCGCTCCGCCGCGGCGAGATCGTCGCCGTCCAGGGGGACCGCGCGCTCGGCACCCGGGGCGACGCGTCGATCCCGTTCTTCGGCCACCCCGCCCCGTTCCCGCTGGGTCCCTTCGTGCTCGCTCGCGCTGTCGGCGTCCCGCTCGTGCCCGCGTTCTGCCTGCTCGAACCGGACCACCGGTACGCGGTGACCGTCGGGGAGCCGCTCACGGTCGCGCGCGACGGTGAAGAGGCGGCCGCGCGGGCCTGGGTCGCCGTCCTCGAGGCGGTCGTGCGAGGCCACCCGACCCAGTGGTTCAACTTCTTCGACATCTGGAACCCGTTCGTCGCGTGAGGTCACGCCGGGCGTAGATGAGCGAGACCGACGAGGTCCCCCTCGCAGAGTCGGCCTTGGAGGCGCGGCTTGCCGACGTGAGCACCGACGCGGCGGCGCTGCGGGTGCTCCTGCCGGCGGAGCTCCAGCCGCTGATCAGCGACGCGGTCGTCCGCTCGCACAAGCTGTACGAGGAGTTCGTCGATCGCCTGGTGCTTCGCGTCGCGCGCGAGACGGGGCTCGAGGCGGCGACCCGTGAGCCCGCGAGCCCCGCGGAGGTCGTGGCGCGGCTCGGGCTCGAGGCCCGGCGCGCCCTCGCGCCGGTCGACTGGATTCTCCGCCGCCTCGCGGCGAGGCGCACGGTCGAGGAGTCCGGCACCGCTCGCCGCTTTCGCTCGTGCGGCGCCTGGCCGGCGCCCGACCCGGCGCCGGTGCGCGAGGAGCAGCGGCGGCACGATCCCTCGTGGTTGCCCTCCTATACGCTGGCCGAGACCGTGGCGCAGGACTACCCCGCGTTCCTCCGGGGTGAGATCGCCGGCGAAGAGGTGCTGTTCGCGCCCCGACGCTGGCGATTGTGGGTGGACTATTTCTCGAACGCGAACGGCCAGTACGCGGTCAGCAACCACGTCGGCGCGGTCGGGGTGGGGCGGTGGCTGCCCCGGGCGGGCGGGGTCATTCTGGAAATCGGCGGCGGGCTGGGGAGCGGCGCCCTGGCCGTGCTCGAGCGTCTGGAAGCCGCCGGACGGATCGGGGACGTCCGAGCGTACCGGTTCACGGAGCTCGTGCCGGCGTTTCTCCGGCGCGGGCAGCAGGCCCTCGAGGGTCGCTCGCGGCGTCCCGGCTGGCTCCGGTGCGACCCCCTCGACATGAATCGCCCGTTCGGGGACCAGGGGGTCCGGCCGGGTGACGTCTCCGTGGTCTACGCCGTCAACGCCTTGCACGTGGCGCACGACCTCGCGTTCACGCTCGGTGAGATCCGTCGCGCCCTGGTACCGGGTGGCCAGCTCATCGTGTCGGAGTGCGTCCGCCCGCACTCGGGGCAGACGATCTACGCCGAGTTCATCTTCAACCTCATGGAGACCTTCCGCGCGCCGCGCCTGCATCCGGCCTACCGTCCAGCCGGCGGCTTCCTGACGGCCGGAGAGTGGCGGGCTGCCATCGAGGCCGCCGGGTTCGCCGACGTGCGTTTCGTCCCGGACATCGTGCGCGTGCAGGAGCGCGTGCCCGATTACTTCGCGGCCGCGATCGGGGCGACCCGGCCCGGTTGAGCACGGGGCGAGCGGTCCGGGGCGCGGGGGCCCGGGGGGCGGACGAGACCCGTTCCCGCCACGTCGAATGCGGAGGTGACGGCGTTTTGGTGGAGCCCAGCCGCGACGGGCGATGCGCGCGCAAGCCGCGTGGTCGAGCCGCCCCCCGGCCCCCCGCCGCCCCGACCTGCTAGCCCGCGACGCCTTCCATCTGGAGCGCGTAGAGCCGGCGATAGATGCCGTCGCGCGCGATCAGCTCCTCGTGGCGACCGATCTCCGCGATGCGCCCGTCGTGGACGACGACGATCCGGTCGGCGTTCCGCACGGTCGCCAGCCGGTGCGCGATCACGAGCACGGTCCGACCGCGCATGAGCTCGGCGAGCGCCTGCTGGACCATGAACTCGCTCTCCGCGTCGAGGTCCGACGTCGCCTCGTCGAGGATCAGGATCGGCGGGTTCTTGAGGAACGCGCGGGCGATGGCGATCCGCTGGCGCTGGCCTCCGGAGAGGCGCACGCCCCGCTCACCGACCAGCGTGTCGTAGCCGTCGGGGCACGCGAGGATGAAGTCGTGCGCGTGCGCCTGGCGCGCCGCGCGCACGATCTCCTCGAACGTCGCGTCGGGCCGCCCGTAGGCGATGTTGTAGCGGATCGTGTCGCTGAAGAGAAAGGTCTCCTGCGTCACGACGCCGAGCTGGGCGCGGAGCGAGTCCTGCGTGACCTCGCGAAGGTCGTGGCCGTCGAGCGTGATCCGCCCCGCGGTCACGTCGTGGAAGCGGGGCACGAGGTCCATGAGGGTGGACTTGCCGGCGCCCGACATGCCGACGAACGCGACGACCTCGCCCTTCCGGACCTCGAGCGCGATCTCCTTCAGCGTCATCTCGTCGGCGTCCCCGTAGCGGAAGTCCACCCGCTCGAAGGCGAGGGTGCGGGTGAACGTCTCGAGCCGCGTGGCTCCGGGGCGGTCGGTGATCGCGGGCGGCAGGTCCAGGATGTGGAAGACGCGCTCGACCGACGCGGTCGATTGCTGGACGACGTTCAGGGAGCGCGAGAGGCGGCGCACCGGCCCGTAGAGCATGAGCGCGGCCGCCGTGAAGGAGAAGAGCGTCCCCGGCGTCATGTGCCCCTCGATGACCTGGTAGCCGCCGTACCAGAGCACCGCCATGATGCCGAGCGCCCCGGCGACCTCCATCAGGGGCTCGGTGACCTCGTCGGCGCGCACGTTCTTGAGCGAAAGGGCGAGGAGCCGGTCGTTGAGCGCGTCGAAGCGCACCTGCTCGTGGCGCTCGCGCCCGAACGCCTTGACGATCTTGGTCCCGCTCAACGACTCGTGCAGGAGCACGGCGAGCTGGGCCACGCGCTCCTGGGCCCGCTTGTTGATTCGGTACAATCTTCGGCCGATCACGCGCACGACGACGGCGATGACGGGGAACGCGGCCAGCGCCATCAGGGTGAGCGCCCACTCGCGCGCGACCATGACGACGAGGAGAGCCGCGATCGTCCCGAGCTGGCGCACGGCCATGACGAGGACGCCGGAGGAGAGCCGCGCGAGCCGGGCCACGTCGGTGAGCATCCGGGACATGAGGTCCGCCGAGTGGACGTCGGAGAAGAACGCGAGCGGCATGGACTGGATGTGCGTGTAGAGCTCGCGCCGCAGGCGCGCCACGACTCGCTCGCCGACGGAGGCCATCAGGTTCGCCTGGAGGTAGCGGGCGAGCCCCTTCACGACATACACCGCCAGGAGCGCCAGCGGGATCAGCTTCAGCATGAGGCTGTCGCGCCGGATGAAGATGTCGTCCATGACCGGCTTCACGAGCCACGCGATGAGGCCCTCCATGCCCGAGACGACGAGCGCGAGGACGGATCCGAGGATCAGGATCGGGACGTACGGGCGAACGTAGGGGACGAGGCGGCGGTAGGGACCGAGGGGCAGCGTCACGTGCCGGTGCGCCCCGCGACGAGTCGCCGGTAGAGCGCCTCCGTCCGCTCGACCTTCGCACGGGTGGAGAACTGGCGCTCGACGAGCTCGCGTCCCGCCCGCCCCATGGCGCGCGCGCGCTCGGGGGCCGCGGCGACCGCGCCCAGCGCGTCGGCGAGGCCCGCCGGATCACGCGGCTTCACGAGGAGCCCGGTCTGCCGGTGGCGGACGAGCTCCGGATTGCCCTCGAGGTCGGTGCCGATGACGGGCGTGCCGACGGCGAGCGACTCGCGCAGCGTCCCGGTGAGGCCGAGCCCGGCGTACGAGGCGTCCACCGTCACGTCGCTCGCCTTGAGGATCTGGGGAATGTCCTCTCGGTAGAGGAAGACGCGCACGCGGTCGCGGATCTTCCGCGCGGCCGCCTTGTCGTGGAGGATCTTCGCCTTCGCCTCGTTGGCGCCGACGAAGAGGAGCCGGGCGTGCGGCAGCCGATCGGCCACCGCCGCCATCGCGTCGAGCACGTCGTCGTTGCCCTTCCACGACCGGATGCCGATCTGCGTGACGAGGAAGTGCTCGGCGCCCAGGCCGAGCTCGCGGCGGACCGCGCCGCCGTCCACGCCTGGATGGAAGCGGTCGGTGTCGGTGCCCGAGTAGATGATCTCGATCTTCTCCGCCGGGACGCCCTGGCGGACGAGCCCCTCCTTGATCGAGGCGCACACGGCGACGATCGCGGTCACTCGCCGCGTCGTGTAGCCGAGGCGGTTGAACCGGTCGAGGGGAAAGCTGACGCCGCGGTTCAGGACGAGCACGGGGATGCGCACGAAGAGCCCCGCGATCAGCGCGAGCGTCCGGGCCCGGCCCTTGTGGGCGTGGACGACCTGGACTCGGCGCGACCGGAGAATCCTCACGAGTGCCTTGACCGAGCGCAGGTCGATCTCGGAAGCCATGGGCAGGGGGATGTAGGGAACCGAGGCCGCGCCCAGCTTCTCGACCCAGACCTCGCTCGGCCGCGTCGCGACGGTCACGTCGTGACCACGCGCCGTGAGGCCCAGGACCAGCTCGCGGAGCTGGATCGCCGCGCCCGTGAAATAGTCCTCCTTCGGGTAGAGCTGCAGGACCCGAAGCGGCTCCGCCATCAGGCTCCGAAGAACTTCCGCACCGCCGCGACGACCGTGTCGATCTCCGCGTCGGCGTGGCTCGCGGACATTGGCAGCGTCAGGATCTCCTGGACGAGCCGTTCGGTGCGCGGCAGCGTCGGCGGGTCGAGGTGCTCGAGCGCCGGCTGACGGTGGGCCGGCACCGGGTAGTGGAGCCCGGTCTGGATCCCGCGCGCGCCCAGGAACGCGGCGAGCTCGTCGCGTCGCGGCGTGCGGACGACGTAGAGGTGATAGACGTGACGCGCGTGCTCGCGCTGGGCGGGGAGGGCGAGGGGGAGACCGGCGAGCCCCTCGGCGTAGCGGTCGGCGAGCGCGCGTCGCCGGTCGTTCATCGTGTCGAGCCGGCGCAGGAGCACGCGCAGCGCCGCCGCCTGAAGCTCGCTGAAGCGCAGATTGAAGCCGACCTCGGCGTGGACGTCCTTGTTGAGGCGCCCGTGGTCCCGCAGCCGGCGGCAGCGTGCGGCGACCTCGTCGTCGTGCGTGAGCACGGCGCCGCCGTCACCCATGGCCGGAAGATTCTTCGACGGGTAGAACGAGAACGCGGCGGCGCGCCCGAACGAACCGACGCGGCGTCCGTCCCAGGCGGCGCCCTGGGCTTGGGCGCAGTCCTCGAGCACCCAGAGGCCTGCGCGCGTGGCGAGGTCCTGCACGGCCGGCAGGTCCACGGGCTGGCCGTAGAGGTGGACCGGCACGACGCCGACGGTCCGCGGGGTCACGCGCGTGGCGGCATCCTTCGGGTCGAGCGTGTACCAGTCGTCGGCGTCGACGAACACGGGCGTGCCGCCGGCGAAGCAGATCGCCTCGACCGTCGGGAACGCCGTGTGCGACGGGACGAGGATCTCGTCGCCCGCGGTCACGCCGAGCGCGCGGAGGATCATCCAGAGCGCGGCGGTCGCGGAGCTCGTGAGGACGGCGTGCTTCGTCCCGGTGTGTCGCGCCAGCTCGGCTTCGAGCTCACGGCACTGGGGACCGAGGATGTACTGGCGCGAGTCGATCGCCGCGAGCACCGCCTGTCGAATCTCGTCGTCGACGGGTGGACGGGAGAGCGGAATCGGGGTCACGCGCTCGTCCCCGACAGGCGATCGTATTGCCCGCGGTAGTAGATCAGCGGCTCACCGGCGCCGACGTGAGCGCGCTCGACCCGCCCCACGAAGATCGTGTGGTCGCCTTCGACGTGGGTGCTCACCGTGACGCACTCGAGCTGGGTCAGCGCCTCCTCGATGAGGGGGAGGCCGAGCTCGCTCACGCGGAACGCCACCTCGTCGAACTTGTCGAGGCGCGTCGAGGCGAACCGTCGCGACACCAGCTGCTGGTCGCGGCGCAGGATGTTGACGGCGAACCGGCCGCGCTCGAGGAGCGCGGGGTAGCTCTGCGATTTGTGGTCCACGCAGACCAGCACCAGGGGCGGGTCGAGCGAGACCGAAGTGAAGGCGCTCGCGGTGAGACCGGTGGGACGCCCGTCGCCATCCGAGGTCGTGACGACGGTCACGCCCGTGGCGAAGTGACCGAGCGCGCGCCGGAAGTCGTCCGGGGAAATCACCATATCTGTGTAGCAGGTGAGGGCTCAAAATGCAAGGTTTCGCGCATAGATAAGCGAGGATCACGTGCCGGTGTTATAGTCCTTGTGACGTATGGTGTCCGAAGCCACCGTGCTCCAAGCCCTCCGCGGGATCCGGGACCCCGAGGCGCAGCAGGACATCGTGACGCTCGGGCTCGTCCGTGACCTCCGGATCGCCGACGCCGAGGTGTCCTTCACGCTCGCGTTCACCACCCAGTCGCCCCAGGCCAAGGTGACGATGCACACCATGGCCTCGCGCCTCGTGGGCCAGCTCCCGGGCGTCTCCCGGGTCCAGGTGAAGATGGGCGGCGGCGCGCGAGAGCCGGCCGCCGCGCCCGCCCACGGCCACGGGCCCGCGAAGAGCGCCGAGCTCATCCCGGAGGTGCGCCACACGGTCGCGGTCTCGTCCGGGAAGGGCGGCGTCGGAAAGTCGACCGTCGCCGTCAACCTCGCCGTGACGCTCTCCGAGACCGGCGGCGCGGTGGGGATCATCGACTCCGACGTCTACGGCCCCGACGTCCCGCTCATGCTCGGCGCGCGCGGGCGCCCCGGCATGTTCGAGAACCGCATCATCCCGGTCGAGGTGCACGGGCTCAAGATGATGTCGATCGGGCTGCTCGTGAACGAGCGCGAGCCGCTCGTGTGGCGCGGGCCCATGATCCACTCGTTCATCCAGCAGATGCTGCGGGACGTCATGTGGGGAGCGCTCGACTACCTCGTCTTCGACATGCCGCCCGGCACGGGCGACGCCCAGCTCTCGCTCTCGCAGGTGATCCCGCTCGACGGTGTGGTCATGGTGACGACCCCCCAGGAGGTCGCGCTGCTCGACGTCCGCAAGGCGATCGGGATGTTCCAGAAGCTCAACGTGCCGCTGCTCGGCGTCGTCGAGAATATGAGCTACTTCGTGGCCCCGGACACCGGCCGACGCTACGACATCTTCGGCGAGGGCGGTGGCCGGCGGCTCGCCGAGGAGTACGGGATCCCGCTCCTCGCCCAGATCCCGCTCGATCCCGAGACGCGCATCGGGGGGGACGAGGGCTCGCCGATCGTCTTGCGGCGTCCGGACTCGCCGCAGGCGAAGGTGTTCGGCGACCTCGCGCGGGCGGTGCGCGCGCGCCTGGACGAGCTGGCCGCGCTCGAGCGGCTGCCGAAGATCAGCTGAGTCCGTGTCGCGCTCCCGCTCGACGCTGGTCCTGCCGATCTTTCCCCTGCCGGACGTCACGTTCTTTCCGCACACGCTCCTGCCGCTGCACGTGTTCGAGGCGCGCTACCGCGCGATGATGATGGACACGCTCGCGCGCGACCGGAGACTCGCGGTGGTGAAGCTCCGGCCCGGGTACGAGGCCGCGTACGCAGGCAAGCCGGCCGTCCACCCCGTCGCCGGCGCGGGAGAGATCGTGAGCTGGGAGCGGCTGGCGAGCGGACGGTACAACATCCTCCTGAAGGGCGAGTGCCGCATACGCATCGAGAGCGAGCGGCCGAGCGACACGCTCTACCGGGTCGTCACGGCCCAGCGGCTCGACGACGTGCCCCCCACGGGCGACGTGGTCCCCGTGCTCGACCGGATCCGCGGAGCGTGCGGCCAGTTGCTACGAGCGCTCGACCGCCCGGCGGACCTGCTCGATACCGCGCTCGCCGACGGCCAGCCGCCCGGGGTGATCGCCGACCGGATCGCCGCTGCGGTCCTCCCCGACGCGACGCTCCGTCAGGAGCTGCTCGAGACGCTCGACGTGGTGAACCGGCTCGCGCGGGTGTCGGCTGCGCTCGAAGACCTCGTCAACGAGCTGTTGGGCGGACGGGAATGATAAGGGTATCGTGCGCGAACCCGCTTGCCGCCCCGCGGGGCGGGTCGCGCGAAGCGCGCACGACCGTGGCGTTCGTGCTGCTCGCGCTGCTGCTGGTCGGCGCCGCCGCGTCGGCAATGGAGGCGCGGCAGTGGTCCTGGCTCGGCGTGCGGATTCGCGACCTGTCGGAGCAGGAGATGGAGCAGATCGCGGCGCGCCACGGGATCCGCGAGGGGTTCGGCGTGGTGATCGTCGAGGTCATCGGGGGGGCGCCGGCGGAGCGCGCGGGCCTCAAGAGCGGCGACATCGTCGTCGCTTTCGGCAAGCGGCCGGTCACGGAGACACGGCTCCTCCAGCGGCTCGTCGCCGCGGCGCCGACGGACCGGGAGAGCGAGCTGACGGTGCTCCGCGCCGAGGGCCGCCGGCGTGTCAGCGTGCGGCTGACGTCGATGCCCCGCGCGATGGTCGGCGAACGGGTCGCCGCGGAGCTCGGTTTCATCATGCGTGAGCCGGACGCCCCGGGAGAGGCGCCGAGCCCGCGCGCCGTCGCGGCGGCACCGACGATCGCGGGAGTCCTCAAGGGCGGCGCCGCGGAGAAGGCCGGCCTCGCGGTCGGCGACGTGATCCTTCAGGTCGACGAGCAGCCCGTGCTGACGCAGGATGCGGCGCGGGATGCGCTGGCGGACGTCGGCGTCGACCGCCCGGTGCGTCTGACGGTGCGGCGGGGGGAGAGTCGGCTGTCCGTGACGCTCCCGAGCCCGTGACGCGTCCGCCGCTGTTGGTGACGCGTCCGGCCGCTTGCGGGGACCGGAGCGGACGGCTAGAATACCGCCGCTCGCCGACCGCGCGGGGCCGTGCCCGAGGGCGGGGAATCCACATCCACGGTCTGGTCCTACATTCCGAGACTCCCGAACAGGAGGAGGCACGCCATGAGCACTGAGCCAGCAGTCACAGAACCCTCGCGCCGGAAGTTTTTGCGGGGCGCGGCGGTGGCGGCGACGGGCGCGGCGGCGCTCGGCTTCCCGGCGATCGCCAGGGCCCAAGGGCCCATCACGATGCGCTGGCAGTCCACCTGGCCGCAGAAGGACATCTTTCACGAGTACGCGCTCGACTTCGCGAAGAAGGTCAACGACATGACCGGCGGCGATCTCAAGATCGACGTGCTGCCCGCGGGCGCGGTCGTGCCGGCCTTCGGCCTGCTCGATGCCGTGTCGAAGGGCACGCTCGACGGCGGCCACGGCGTACTCGTGTATCACTACGGCAAGCAAACGGCGCTCGCGCTCTGGGGCTCGAGTCCCGCCTACGGCATGGACGCCAACATGCTGCTGGCCTGGCACAAGTACGGCGGCGGCAAGCAGCTGCTCAACAAGCTCTACGCCTCCATCGGAGCCAACGTCGTCTCGTTCCCCTACGGCCCCATGGCGACCCAGCCGCTCGGGTGGTACAAGAAGCCGATCACCAAGCCCGACGACTTCAAGGGGCTCAAGTTCCGCACCGTCGGCATCTCGATCGACCTCTTCCAGGGCATGGGGGCGGCGGTGAACGCGCTGCCAGGCGCCGAGATCGTGCCGGCCATGGACCGGGGGCTCCTCGACGCCGCGGAATTCAACAACGCGACCTCCGACCGCATCCTCGGCTTCGCCGACGTCTCCAAGGTGTGCATGCTGCAGAGCTACCACCAGAACGCCGAGCAGTTCGAGATCACGTTCAACAAGACCAGGTTCGACACGCTGCCGGACAAGATGAAGGCCATCATCGAGAACGCCGTCGAGGCGGCGTCGGCCGACTTGTCATGGAAGGCGATCGACCGTTACTCGAAGGACTACATCGAGCTGCAGACCAAAGACAAGGTCCGGTTCTACAAGACGCCGGATTCGGTCCTCCAGAAGCAGCTCGAGGTCTTCGACCAGGTGGAGGTGAAGAAGTCGGCCGAGAACGCCATGTTCAAGGAGATCGCCGAGTCACAGAAGGCGTTCGCGGCGCGCGCGGTGAAGTGGGACCTCGACACCAACGTCAGCCGGCGCATGGCGTACAACCACTACTTCGGCCGGCCGGCCGCCAAAAAGAGCTAAGCCCTCCGTGATCCGTCCGTGCCGTCCCGCCAGCCATCCGGCGCCCGCCATCCGGCGCCCGCCGGGTGGCCGGCGTCGTTTCTGAGCGGATGAACGCCCGGCGCTTCCTTCGCGCCGTCGATCAAGCGAGCTACTGGTCGGGCAAGGCGTTCGCGTGGCTGATCGTGGCCCTGACGTTCGTGGTGTCCATCGAGGTCTTCAAGCGGTACATCCTGAACGCGCCCACGGCCTGGATCTTCGACCTCGACAACATGCTGTACGGCACGCTGTTCATGATGTGCGGTGCCTATACGCTGGCGGCGGCCGGGCACGTGCGTGCCGACTTCGTGTACATCTACATGCGGCCGCGCGGCCAGGCCGCGCTCGACCTGGCGCTGTACCTCCTCTTCTTCATCCCGGGCATCCTTGGGCTCATCTACGCGGGGTACGACTACGCCGCGCTCTCCTGGCGCATCGGCGAGCACTCGACCGTGACCGCCGAGGGGCCGCCCGTCTACCACTTCAAGTCGGTGATTCCGCTCGCGGGCGCGCTGGTCATGCTCCAGGGGCTGGCCGAGATCGTCCGCTGTGTCGAGTGCCTGCGCACCGGCGCCTGGCCCTCGCGGCTTGAGGACGTCGAGGAGATCGACGTCGTCCAGACCCAGCTCGGGGGCAGCGAGTTCGTGGACGAGGAGTCGCGCCGGGCCGCGATGGAAGGGGCGCACGCGATCGACGAGGCCGCCCGCCACAGGAGCGTGGTGGAGCACAAGAACCCGTGAGCGACCCCTCCCTCGGCCTGACGATGCTGGCGCTCATCGTGGTCGCGATCATGATGGGCTTCCCGACCGCGTTCACGCTGATGGGCCTGGGGATGGTCTTCGGCTACATCGCGTTCTGGGGCCCGGGCCAGCACTGGTACGACAACCGGATCTTCGACCTGATCGTGCAGCGGACGTACGGCGTGATGACGAACGACACGCTGCTGTCGATCCCGCTGTTCGTGTTCATGGGCTACATCATGGAGCGGGCGGCGCTGGTCGACCGGATGTTCCACAGCGTCCAGCTCGCGTTCCGGCGCGTCCCGGCGTCGCTGGCGGTGACGACCCTGCTGGTGTGCGCATTCTGGGGGATCGCTTCCGGCATCGTCGGCGCCGTCGTCGTCCTCATGGGCGTCATCGCGATGCGCCCGATGCTGAACGCGGGCTATGATGTGAAGCTGGCTTCCGGCGCGATCACGGCGGGCGGGACGCTCGGCATCCTCATCCCGCCGTCGGTCATGTTGATCGTCTATGCGGCGGTGGCCGGTCAGTCGATCGTCAAGCTCTACGCCGCCGCGATGCTGCCGGGCTTCTTCCTGACGTTCCTGTACCTCGTCTACATCCTGGGCTGGGCCATCATCAATCCGAAGATCGCGCCCAAGCTGCCGCCGGACCAGTACCGCGTCGCCGTGCCGGACTGGCTGCGTCGGCTCGAGCGCGGCCGCTCCCACAGCGTGGTCCCCGGCCTTCTTGCCGCGGCGTTCCGGCCGGGCGCGGTGGCCTACGGCGCGATCGGGAAGAACCTGCTCGTCCTGTCGGTTCCGCTGATGCTCACGGTCGGCACCTTCGCGGCGACGTGGTGGTACGTGATTGTGTACAACGCCCCGGAGGCGGCCACGACGGCCGCGGCCCCGGCGCCCTCGGCGCCACCGACGGCGGCCGTCCGGACGACGCCGGCGTCGCCCAAGGGCGCGCCGCCCGCCGCGACTGTCGAGAAGCCGCTGGAGCTCGGCGCGGCGGCCGAGGCTGACCGACCTCAAGAGCTGGGGTCGGCCGGGGAGCCGGAGCGCGGCGAGCCCCCGCCGAAGGTGGACGGGCCGCCGGAAGAGATGACGTCGCTCCGGGATCCGACGGCCGCGACGGGGGCAGGGAAGACCCCCGTCCACTTCTACGCGTGGTTCTGGGGGCTCGCCGCGCTCTCGGGACTGCTGCTCCTCGTCTACTTCTGGCGCATGGACGGCGAGCAGCTCGAGATCCTGAAGGAGCTGTGCGCATCGGTGGTACCGCTGGGCGTGCTCACCGCCGTGGTGCTCGCGGTGATTCTGTTCGGCATCACGACCGCCACCGAGTCGGCGGCGATCGGCGCGCTCGGCGCGATGTATCTCGCCGTGATGGCGAGGTACGCGCGTCACGTCCGGTGGTGGAGCCTGGTCGGGGCGATCGTCGGCTTCACGCTCGGATGGTGGCAGGGCGAGGACTGGGCGTCGCTGCTCGTGGCGGGCTCGATCGGCGGGACGCTCGTGGGCACCGTCGTGCCTGGCCTCTGGCATCTGAGGACCTCGCCGGAGCTGCGTGAGAACCTGAAGCAATCGATCTTCCTCACCGCGAAGACGACCGCGATGGTGTGCTGGCTCTTCGTCGGCTCGGCGCTCTTCTCCGCCGTGTTCGCGCTGCACGGCGGCCAGTCGCTGATCGAGCGGTGGGTGCTCTCGCTGAACCTCTCGCCGCTGGGCTTCCAGTTCACGGCGCAGCTCATCATCTTCCTGCTGGGCTGGCCACTGGAGTGGACCGAGATCATCGTGATCTTCTGCCCGATCTTCATCCCGCTGCTGAGCCACTTCCACATCGACCCGATCCTGTTCGGGACCATGGTGGCGGTGAATCTCCAGGCGGCGTTCCTGTCACCGCCGGTGGCGATGTCGGCATTCTACCTCAAGGGCGTGTCGCCCAAGCACGTGACGCTGAACCAGATCTTCGCGGGGATGATGCCGTACATGATCATCGTCTGCATCTGCCTCGTGTTCATGTACGTCTGGCCGGGCATGACCCTCTGGCTGCCGGAGTTCCTCTACGGCGGCTGAGCGCTCCCGACGGGCGGGCGCGTGATGGGCCTGACGAACCTTCACGCGCTGTCGGCGACGGACGCGGCGCGCCTGATCCGGGACGGCGTCATCAGCTCGGAGGAGCTGGTGCAGGCGTGCCTGGCGCGGGTGCGCGAGACGGACGCACGGGTGCAGGCGTGGGCGTTCCTCGACCCCGAGTACGCGCTCGCGCAGGCGCGCTCCGCCGACGAAGTGCGCCAGTCCGGGCAGCCGGTGGGGTCGCTGCACGGCGTGCCCGTGGGCATCAAGGACATCATCGACACCGCCGACATGCCCACCGAGAACGGGTCCGTGCTCTGCGCCGGCCGCACGCCGTCGCGCGACGCCGCCGTGGTCGCGAGGTTGCGCGCCGCGGGGGTGGTGATCATGGGCAAGACGGTCACGGCGGAGTTCGCCACCCGCGCGCCGGGCAAGACGCGCAACCCACACAACCCCGCGCACACGCCCGGCGGATCCTCCAGCGGCTCGGCCGCGGCCGTGGCCGCCGGCATGGTCCCGGTGGCGCTCGGCAGCCAGACCGGCGGCTCGACGGTTCGGCCGGCGTCGTTCTGCGGTGTCTACGGCTTGAAGCCGACGCACGGTCTCGTGTCGCGCCACGGGATGTTCCGGCTCTCGCGCACGCTCGACCATGTCGGCCTGTTCGCGCGCACGATCGAGGACCTCGCGCTCCTCCTGGAGGAGCTCGCGGGTGGAGACGAGCGCGACCCGGACTCGCGTCCGCGCGCGCGGGTCCCGTACCGGGACGTGGCGGGCGAGGCGCCGCCGCTACCGCCGATGTTCGCGTTCGTGAGGACGGCGCTCTGGGACCGTGTCGACGTCGACGCCAAGGAGGCGTTCGCCGAGCTCTGCGGTCACCTCGGGGAGCGCGTGGAGACGGTCGAGCTCGCCGAGGCGGCCGACGAGGCATCCGAATGGCACCGAGTCATCATGGAAGCGGAGATGGCCGCGAACCTCAGCCGGGAATGGGAGACGGGGCGCGCCCGACTGTCCGAGTCGCTGCGCGCGCGGCTCGAGCGCGGCCGCGAGGTGCGCGCGCTCGACTACCTCCGCGCCCTGGCCCGCGTTCCCGAGCTCGACGCGAGCTTCGCCGAGCTGTTCGCTCAGCGCTATGACGCCATCCTGACCCCCGCCGCCCCCGGCACCGCGCCAGAGGGGCTCGGCTCGACCGGGGATCCGGCCTTCTGCACGTTGTGGACACTCTGCGGCATGCCGGCGCTCAGTGTGCCGCTCATGCAGGGCGTGAACGGCCTGCCGCTCGGCGTCCAGCTGGTCGGTCCCCGGCACGGCGACGCACGGTTGCTGCGCACCGCCCGCTGGCTCGTGGGCCACGTCGCGTCGCGGTGAGATGGCCAGCGGCCGGTGTATGGCGCAGCGCGCCTAGCGCGGGTCGAGCCGCCGGCGTAGGCTCTCGGGTCGCCAGGGCCCGCGCCGGGTGACCGTCGAGAGGAGGAGCGCGCATGGCTGACGTGGAGCGCATGTACATCGACGGCGAGTGGACGCTCGCCGAGGGCGGCGCCACGTTTGACGTCGTCAATCCCGCCGACCGCACGGTCGTCGCGAGAGTGACCAACGGGGCCGTGCCCGATGTCCAGCGCGCCGTCAGGGCGGCGCACCGAGCCTTCACCGACTGGTCCGTCCTCGCACCCAAGGACCGCGGCCGCTTCCTGCTCGGGATCCAGGAGCTCATGGAGGAGCGGCGCGACGAGCTGGCACGACTGGTGACGCTCGAGAACGGCAAGCCGTTCGAGGAGGCGAAGAAGGAGGTCCAGTTCTCCCTGGGATACTTCGGCTGGTTTGCCGAGGAGGCGCGGCGGATGACGGGCGAGTGGATCCCCTCGCCCCAGCCCGGGAAGCGGTACTGGGTGCTCCGTCAGCCGGTCGGGCCCGTCGCCGCGGTGACCCCGTGGAACTTCCCGGCGACGATGGTCACGCGCAAGATAGCGCCCGCCCTCGCGGCGGGGTGTACCGTCGTCCTCAAGCCGGCGTCGGCAACGCCGCTGACCGCGCTGGCGATCGCGAAGATCGCCGAGGACACCGGGCTCCCCCGCGGCGTGTTCAACGTCCTGACGACCAACCGCTCCGGCCTGGTCGGCGCGGAGCTGCTCACGCACCCGCTCATCCGGAAGATCGGGTTCACGGGCTCCACGGACGTCGGGAAGGGGATCATGGAAGCGGCGGCCCGGCAGATCAAGCGGCTGTCGTTCGAGCTCGGGGGCAACGCGCCCTTCATCGTGTTCGAGGACGCGGACTTCAAGGCGGCGCTCGACGGCGCCGTGGCCATGAAGTTCCTGCGTGTCGCGGGACAGTCGTGCATCTGCGCCAACCGGATCTATGTCCAGCGGTCGATCGCCGACCGCTTTGTGCCGGCGTTCGTCGACGCGGTGAAGGGGTTGAAGGTCGCGTCGGGCTTCGAGCCGGCCGCGCAGATCGGCCCGCTCATCAACGAGGAGACGCGCGCGAAGGTCCACGCGCTGGTCGAGGATGCCGTCACGCGGGGCGCCCGGCTCGTCACGGGCGGCCACTACCTGACGGGCGAGCGGTACGCGACGGGCTTCTTCTACGCGCCGGCGGTTCTCCTCGACGTGACCGACGACATGCCGATCGCTCAAGAGGAGATCTTCGGCCCGGCCGCTCCGATCCTCGTCTTCGACACGGAGGAGGAGGTGATCCGGCGCGCCAACGCGACCAAGTTCGGGCTGGCCGCCTACTTCTACACGCGCGACATGACGCGTCTCGTCCGGGTGGCCGAGCGCCTCGAGTACGGGCTCGTCGGGGCCAACGACGCCGCCGGCTACACCCACGAGATCCCGTTCGGGGGGTTCAAGGAATCCGGTCTCGGGCGCGAGGGAGGCCACGAGGGGATCGAGGAGTACACCGAGGTGAAATCGGTCGTCGTGAACCTGGGCTAGGCAGGGCGGGAGCGTCGGAGGAGGAATGACCATGCCTCTCTATGAGTTCTATTGCGACAAGTGCGCGAAGGAAGTTTCGGTGACCATGACCATCAGCGAGCGCGGGAAGGGACAGGCGACGTGCCCCCAGTGCGGCAGCCGCGAGCTGCGCGCGCTCATGGGGACGTTCTTCACCCAGACGTCGAAGAAATCCTGACAAAAGGAGACCCCACGCATGAAGCTCGAGGGCAAGCGGATCGCGATCCTCGCGGAGAACATGTACCAGGAGATGGAGCTGTGGGTGCCGTACTACCGGTTCAGGGAGGAAGGCGCGGACGTGAAGGTCGTCGGCGCCGGCGGCGCCAAGTCGTACACCTCCAAGCACGGCTACCCGGTCACCGTCGACGTCCAGGCGGACCAGGTGAGGGCGGTCGAGTTCGACGCGATCGTCGTCCCGGGAGGCTACGCCCCCGACATGATGCGGCGGCACGCGCCCATGGTCGGTCTCGTCCGCGAGGCGGCGCAGCAGGGCAAGGTGGTCGCCGCGATCTGCCATGCCGGATGGATGCTGGTGTCGGCGGGGATCCTCAAGGGCCGGAAGGCGACGTCGTTTTTCTCGATCAAGGACGATCTCGTTGCGGCGGGCGCCGACTGGGTGGACGCCGAGGTGGTCGTGGACCGGAACCTGATCACGTCGCGCCGGCCGGACGACCTGCCCGCGTTCTGCCGCGCGATCGTTGCCGCGCTCAGCAAGTCTTGATGAACGTCGGGGGGAGCGCCGCCGCTCCCCCCGACACCCCCCACCGGTCACCCGCCTCGGCCGCGCCCGCCTTCCGGCTGCACCGGCAAAGCCGGCGCTCGAACCGTCGGGATCAGCGTTGCGGGCTGGGTGCCTGCTGCCAGCCGAGGTAGGCCACCGCCGCGCTGAGGAGAACCAGCACCCCGGCCGCGGCGATGCGCGAGGAAACCGAGAGGACCGCCAGCGTCCCGCTCGAGAGACCCGTGAAGACGAGCCCGACGACGGGCAGCACGGGCGCACCGCACCCGACGACGCTGCACGGACCGGTCGAGAGCCCGAGGACGCTCGCGAACGCCCCGACCACGCCCCCGCTCCTCGACGCCGAGGCGTGCCAGCCCGAGACCCGGCGCTGCTGGCGCGCGCGGAGCCAGAGGGCGCCATACGCTCCGACGAGGAGCGCCATCACCACGAACCGGAGGACGTCCATCGTGTCGACGGCGAAGCCCCATTCGGGAACGCCGTAGGGACCGTCGGCCGTGAACCAGAAGAGGGCGACCCGTGACAGGAAGTCGAGCTTCTTCTCGAGCGTCTCGCCGGATATCACGTACTCGGGAAGCTTCTTGAGCCACGGATTGAACGTGAAGTACGTCCAGGGCTTGCGCGTGACGGCGAGCACGAGGGGCGGGAGGGCGAGGTGAAGCGCGAGCACCGCGCCGGTGATCGCAAGGAACGCGGCCGGGCGGGCGCGCACCGCGGCACGAATACCCCGCCACACCATCACGACGGCTCCGCCGACGCGCCTCAACGTGTGATTTCCGGAATAATTTCCAGGAACAAATCGTCCCGACCAGTCATTATAGAGGACGGACGTGGCTGATGTCTTGACACGAGTCAGACCGGATGTTAGAGCTACGAAGCCCGTGGTGCACCGGAGCCTCCCATCCGACGGAAGCGAACCCAATGGAGGGATCAACATGGCAGGAGAAGTGAATCGGCGCGACTTCTTGAGCACGCTGGGCGTGAGCGTCGGCGCGGCACTGACCGCATCGGCCGGGTCGGTCATCCCGTCCGTCGGGGTCGCGCACGCGCAGGACAAGCCCAAGGGCAATATTCCGGACACTCCGTACAAGATCGGCCACATGACGTTCTTCACGGGGCCCGCGGCGGTGCTCGGCGAGCCCATGTACAAGGGCCAGCTCCTGGCGGCCGAGGAGATCAACGCCGCGGGCGGCCTCCTGGGCAAGCGGAAGATCGAGATCCTCAAGGCGGACGAGGCCGCGGGGACCGACGCCAACGTCAAGGAGCTCCGCCGGCTGAAGCTGTCGGAGAAGATCGACTTCTTCTGTGGAATCACCTCGAGCGGCAACACCCCGGCGCTCGGTCCGGTCGCCGAGGAGCTGAAGTGCCTCACGATCTTCGTCGACGGCTGCACCGACTTCCTCTGGGACAAGGCGGTGCCCAACCCGCACTACATCTTCCGGATCACGAACATGCAGTCGGCGGACGGCGTCACGTGCGCGGTCGCCGTCGCGCAGACGTGGCCGAAGATCAGGAAGGTCGCCCACATCCACCCCGACTACTCGTACGGCCGGAACGCGTTCGACCACTTCGGCATCGTGATGAAGAAGCTCCTGCCGCACACCGAGGTCGTCTCCGAGGGTTGGCCGAAGCTCGGGACGACGGACTTCTCATCCCATATCACCAAGGCGATCTCTTCCAAGCCTGACCTGGTCGTTTCCTCCGTGTGGGGCGGCGACTACGTCGCGATGTACAAGCAGGCGCTGCGCTACGGCATGTTCCAGAAGGCGAAGTTCGCGTCCATGATCGCCTTCGGCGTGGCGCCGCACGCGATCGGCAAAGACCACCCGGAGGGCGTCATCGCTGGCGTGCACTCGAACTACCACTTCACCTATCCGGACGGCGACCGCTGGCCGTACAACAAGAGCTTCGTCGAGAAGTACCACAAGCGCTTCAACGAGTACCCGAACTTCCAGGCCGAGGGCGGTTACACGGCGACGTACATTCTCAAGACCGCCATCGAGAAGGCCAACCACCTCACGGGCGGCTGGCCCGAGGACGATGCGGTCATCGCGATGCTGGAGGGTCAGATGATCGCGGGCCCCGCGGGCTATGTCTACATCCGGCCCGACAACCACCAGGGTTACAAGGACGCGGTGACGGGTTTCAGCAAGAACGTGGCGGACTATCCGTTCCCGATCCTGGACCCGGCTCGGATCATCACGATCCCGATCCGGAACATCACGGCGCCTCCGGGCTGGCCCAAGGGGGAGCCGACCTCGACGTACACCTGGATCGACAAGACCTGGCCGGTCGCCAAAGTCTAACGCTGCGCGAGGGGGCGAGGGCTGCCCCGCCGGAACCTGAAAACGACACAGGTTCCGGGAGGCAGCCCCCGCCCCCTCGCCACGTGCATCCGTTGGCGGCCCCTCGCGGTCTCGCCGTTTTGGCGTGCGTCGCGGTCCTCCTCGCATCGGCGTCGGCGCGGGCGGGGCATGAGATCCCGTTCTATCCGTCGTTCTATCCTCAAGAGATCACGGTGACGCTCGTCGCGCCCGCAGCGGCGCCGCGCCAGCTCGAGAGGAACGCGCTCCACGCCTACATCGGGCCGCTCGGCTCCGTCAAGCCCGCGCACACGGCCTGGATCGAATCCCTCCGGTCCTTTGTCCTCGTGAGGTTCAATCCCGCGAGCCCGGCGTGGGCCGACAGCGCGCGGCGCTGCGCCGCCGCGGCGCGTCTGCTGGCGGCGCTCGAGCCATCCCGAGGTGACTACACCTTCCAGCCGTATCCGGTGACGCCGTACCACGAGGATTTCCTGCACCACGGGGACCTCGTCGAGGCGGCGAAGAGGAAGGCGAGGGAGGCGCCCCGCGGTGGCGTCGCCCTCCGCATCCGCGCTACGGGCCGGCTCGCGGAGCTCCTCGGCGACTCGGGCTTGCGGCCGGCCGCCGGCGAGTGGGACGCGGCCCTCGAAGAGGTCGAGCTCCGTGACCTCGCGGCGAAGGAGGCGACACAGCTCGACGGCTGGATGGGGCCGCCGTGGGAGAAGGCGGGCTGGTTCCAGGCGCATCTCGTCTACGCGCGTGGCGTGTCCGAGACCGGCGCGCGCGGCGCGATCGAGGAGGCGCTCGCGCGCCGTGTCCGCGGCGGGTACGCGAGCACCGCCGAGCGCTTGAACCTCGAGCGCCGCCTCGTCTCCCTCCTCACGCGCGGCTGCGAGCGCGTCCCCGTCGGCTACCGGGTCAAGCGCGAGGCGATCAACGACGATTACTCGGAGGGCGTGGAGAACATCGGCTGGGACGCCCAGGCCGGCCTCGGCTCGGCGGTCTTCCTTCGGACCGTGAAGCTCAAGGACTTTCCCTGGAACGGGTGGCTCCGCCTCGGCCTCGCGTCCCGGCCGGCGGCGGCATGGAATCCGATCGCGGGTTTCGGCGACGATGCCGGGCGTCTCGTCTGGGCGGCGCTCGGCGACCCGGCGCTGCTCCCGGCGCCGTACGGCGGCGGCTGGATTCCGAACCGGGTCCGGGCGCTGCCGCCGTCGGGCGACGCGCCAAGCGGCGTCGAGGTGCCGCACGACGCGCTCGTGCCCGATCCGGCGACGGGGGTGCTGCGTGCTCCCGCGTCCGCCCTCACCGCACGACAGAAGGTCACCTACCGCGTGATGCTGTCGAAGTTCCACGACGAGACCAAGATGACGGTGGCCGACATCGTCTATCCGTTCGCCTTCGCCTATCGGTGGAGCGGAAGGGACGCCGAGATCGACCGCGCGACCCAGGTCCTGCGCGAGTGGCTGGTCGCGGTCCGGGTCGTGCGGGTGGACTCGGAGATCAAGGACTTCGGTGAGCTCCAGGTCGTGTACGAGGTCCCTCAGGTCGAGATCTACTTGAGGCACGCGGCCGAGCCCGGCCAGGCCGAAGCGATCGCGCCGCCCTGGGGCGTCGTCCCCTGGCAGCTCCTGGCCTTGATGGAAGAGGCGGTGACGCGCGGTCTCGCCGCCTTCTCGGAGACGGAGGCGAGGCGGCGCGGGGCGCCGTGGCTCGACCTGGCGCGCACACCTGAGATCAGGAAGGCGCTCGCGTCGCTCCTCGCCGACCTCGAGCGCCGGGCGTTCGTCCCGGAAGCGCTGCGCGGGCTGGTCACGGTGGAGCAGGCGAAGCTCCGCTGGGCGGCGCTGCGCCGCTTCGCCCGCGCGCACGGCCACTATCTCGTCACGAGCGGGCCGTACCGGCTCGTGAAATGGTCGGCGGACGGGGCCGTCCTCGGGGTCGTCCGGGACCTTTCCTACCCGAACACCGTCGGCTCGTTCGACGGCTACGCCCTGCCGGTGCGCGCGTGGATCACCAAGGCGGAGCGCCGGGGCGACAGGCTCGAGCTCCAGGCCGACGCGGAAGTGGTCTCAAAGTTCGAGCGTTCGTATAAGATCGTGCGCGAACCGTACCGCCTGGAGCCGACCGGGGAGAAGTCGCGCGACGCGCTCGTGGCGCGCTACGCGGTCGTCGACGCCGGCGACGAGGTCGTCGCGGCGGGCAGCTCCGAGGCGCGCGAGGGCGGCCGGTTGATCGTGGATCTTGGCGGGAAGCTCGTGCCCGGCGCCTACCGCGTGCTGCTCGCGCTGGCGCTCAACGGCAACCTCGTGAACCCCGAGGTGAAGGTGATCCCGTTCCGCGTGGGTGAGTGATGGACGTTCTGGTCATCCACCTCGTCAACGCCCTGCTCTACGCGTCGGTGCTCTTCCTGATCGCGGGCGGCCTCAGCCTCATCTACGGTGTCATGCGGATCGTGAACATGGCCCACGGCAACCTCTACGCCTTCGGCGCGTACGTCACCGCGTGGGCGATCGGGAGCGTCGCGGGCGGTGCGCCGACGGTGCTCTTGCTGGTGCTCCTGCCCGTGGGCGCGCTCGCCGCGGCCGTCCTCGGCGCGGTGCTGGAGCCGACGCTCCTCCGGCCGTTCTACCGGCGCGCCGAGGAGTATCAGCTCCTGGTCACCTTCGGGCTCCTGATGATCCTCGAGGACCTGCTGCGCTTCATCTGGGGCCCGTACCCGCTCTCGGCCAGCGAGGTCTTCGAGAACTTCGGCAGCCTGACGATCGGCGACTCGCTGTACCCGACCTACAACTTCCTGGTGATCGGGGTGGGGATCGTGGCCGCGATCTTCCTGTGGGGGGTCATCTACAAGACGCGGTTCGGCGTCGTGCTGCGGGCCACCTCGCAGAACATGCGCATGGCCTCCGCCCTCGGCGTCAACGTGAACCGGGTCTACATCCAGGCGTTCACGCTCGGCTGCTTCATGGCGGGACTCGGCGGCGCCATCATCGTGCCGGGCCAGTCGGCGGTGCTCGGCATGGGGATCGACGCGGTCGTCCTCGCGTTCATCGTCGTCGTGGTGGGCGGGCTCGGCAGCCTCGAGGGCGCGCTCGTGGGGGCGCTCATCGTCGGCGTCGTCCGCGAGGCCGGGATCACGTGGTTCCCCGAGATCGAGCTCGCCGTGCTCTATCTCATCGCGGCGATCGTCCTGCTGGTCCGGCCTGCCGGACTGTTCGGGCGCCCATGAGCACGCCGGCCGTGACCGCGTCCGCGAACGCGCGCGAGGCGGGATCGGTTCGGACCGTCCTCCGCTGGGCCGTGCCGGTCGCCGTCCTCCTGCTCGTCGTCCCCTGGATCGTGCCGCCCTACACGGCTATTTTGTTGACCTATGGCCTCGTCATGGCGATCGGCGCGCTCGGCTTCAACCTGCTCCTCGGCTACACCGGGCTCCTCTCGTTCGGCCACTCCGCGTACTTCGGGGTGGGCGCCTACGTCGTCGCGCTGATGGTCAAGTACCTCGGGGTCGGCTCGATGGAGCTGTTCCTCTTCGGCGCGATCATCGGGTCGGTGATCGTCACGGCGGTGTTCGGCTGGGTCTGCGTCCGGTACACGCGCATCTTCTTCAGCATCCTGACGCTCGCGCTCTCGCAGGTGCTCTGGTCGCTCGCGTTCAAGTTCTTCTGGGTCACGGGGGGCACCGACGGCCTCCGTGTGCCGACGCCGTCGCTCCTGGTGGGGCTCGTCACGGGCCAAGGGGACAAGACCGACTTCATGTCGCACGCCTACTATCATTACGTGCTCGTCGTCTTCTTCGCCGCCGTCGCCCTCATGTGGGTGATCGTCAACTCGCCCTTCGGCAAGGCGCTCCAGGCGATCCGCGACAACGAGACGCGCGCGGAGTTTGTCGGCGTCCAGATCTGGCGCTACCGCTTCGTGGCGTTCCTGGTCTCGGGCGTGTTCACGGGCCTCGCGGGGGCGCTCTGGGTGCCCCTGAACGGCCTCACGACGCCCGACATCATCCACTGGAGCTTCTCAGGCGAGATCGTCTTCATGACCGTGCTCGGCGGCTTCCGGTCCTTCGCGGGCCCCATCGTCGGGGCGGTCGTGTTCAACTACCTCAAGACCTACGCGGTCGGCTACACGGTGTACTGGCAGCTCCTCCTCGGGGCCGTGCTGGTGGCGCTCGTGCTCTCGCTGCCCACGGGGATCGTCGGCACCGCGGGCCGGCTCGCCGCGCGCTGGAAGAAGGTGAGCTGACGTGAGCCTCCTGGTCACCAAGAATCTCGTCAAGTATTTCGGCGACACCCACGCCGTGGACCACGTGGATTTCACGGTCAAGGAGCGGGAGGTGCTCGCGCTCATCGGCTCCAACGGCGCCGGCAAGACGACGCTCGTCAATCTGATCTCCGGGCTCTTCCCGCCCGACAGCGGGCAGATCCTGTTCAGGGGCCAGGACGTCACCCACGAGTCCGTGCACGGTCGGATCAGCGCCGGGATCGCGCGGAGCTTTCAGCTCGTGAACCTGTTCGACCAGCTGAGCGCGCTCGACAACGTCGCGCTGACGATCTTCTCGCGCGAGGGCAAGACCCGGAAGCTCGCCTCGCTCGCGAGCGCCGACCACGCCGTGTGGGACGAGGCGCTCGAGATCCTCCGGCTCTTCGGCCTCGAGGGGAAGGCCCAGATGCTCGCGGGCGGCGTCTCGCAGGGCGAGCGCAAGCTCCTCGACGTCGCCATCGCGTACGCGCTCCGGCCGAAGCTCCTGTTCCTCGACGAGCCGACGAGCGGCGTGAGCACGCGCGAGAAGACACCGATCATGGACACGGTCACGTCGGTCGTCCGGTCCAGGGGCATCTCCGCGGCGATCATCGAGCACGACATGGACGTCGTCTTCAACTACTCCGACCGGATCGTCGCCATGCACCAGGGGGCGATCCTCGCCGACGGGACGCCGGACGAGATCCGGCGCAACGAAGCCGTGACGACCACGCTCATCGGCACCACGGGGCCTCGCTGAGATGCCCGGCACCATGCTCGAGCTCGCGCGCGTCGACACCTTCCGCGGGCCGGCGCAGATCCTTCGCGCTGTCTCGCTCGCCGTCAACGACGGCGAGGCGGTCTGCCTCGTCGGCCGGAACGGTGCGGGGAAGACGACGACGATCGACAGCATCATGGGGCTCCTCCCGGTGCGCGCCGGGACGGTCGCCTTCCGGGGCCGCGACATCACGCGCCTGCCCGCCCACGAGCGGGCGCTCCTGGGCATCGGCTACGCGCCCGAGGACGCCGGCATCTTTCCCGACCTCACCGTCGAGGAGAACTTCCAGATCACCTCCTGGCTCGCGCGGCCGGGCGAGGCCGCGGCGCCGGCGGCGGACGCCGACGCGCGCATCTTCTCCCTCTTCCCCGAGGTCAAGTCGTTCCTAGGGCGGCGGGGGCTCCACCTCTCCGGGGGTCAGAAGAAGATGGTCGCGATCAGCCGGGCGATGACCCTCGGGCCGTCCGTCCTGCTCCTCGACGAGCCGTTCGAGGGGCTGGCACCCGTCGTCGTGACCCGCCTCATCGAGGCCGTCAAGGCGATCAAGGCCCTGGGCGTCTCCGTGCTGATCGCCGAGTCCAATCTGGTCAACGCGACGCGGGTCGCCGACCGCCTCTACGCGATCGACCGCGGCGAGATCATCTTCCACGGACGGCCCCAGGACGTCTTCGCGAACGAGGACGTCATGAAAACAGTCCGCGGCTGATCGCCGGGCCTGCCCTGCGCGCGGTGCACCGCGAGGGTGCGACTGCAGCGTGCCGGTGTCGGTCGTTCGACGCCCAGGTCTTGGAAGTCCTCGAAACGTCGGGCCTGTCGCGTCGCGAACTCCTGGAATCGCTCTTGCTGACTGCTGTCCACGATGCGCCGCGTGTTACCCCTCACCCTGCTCGTGGTCCTGGCTCCCTCGACCACCGCCGGGTCTCCTGGCGGTGTGATCGGCAAGGTCCTTGGCGGTGTGCGCGTCGAAGAGGTCTTTCTCGATTCCGGCGACACTCCAGCCCGCTGGAAGCTCCGCACGCCCAAAGGCATCTTTCTTCTGAAGCCGCCCGAGGGTGACCGTCCGCTCGCATCGACCGACTTCGAGGAGGTGCGATGGGGAGACGGTGAGCACCAGCTCGTGGGGCGCTCCGCCTTCGGCCCGGGCCAGCCCAACCGCGTCGTCGGCTACGCCGTGCCGCGCCTGCCGAGCTCGATCGAGGTCGTCCACGAGGATTCCGCCGACGGGCCGGCGGTGCGCCTGCTGCCGATCGCGTCGTGGACGTTGCCCCGAGAGGGCGTCGACCTGGGCGCCCGGGTCGACCTCAGTCACGCGATCGACTATCGGCAACAGAACGTGGAGTACGACCGGACCGTGGTGTATCAGTGGAGGGTCCCGTTTCCCGGCGTCCCCGGCTTCTACGACCTGACGGATGTGGAGGTCACGCCGCCCCGGACCCGGACCCTCACGAGCCGGACGGTGACGTTCGGCGACGCCTTTGCGGTCGTCCTCGATTCAACCCACTACGACCTCCGTCAGTCACCGACGGAGGGGGCGACCTACTCGTGGACGCTCACGGAGGTGTCGGCGAGCACGAGCGGCCACCTGCTCGCGGTGGTGCGGGTGGATCACGCCCCACCCGCCTTCTTTCGCTGGCCGCGCGTGGCCCAGCCGGTGTACGGCCTCGACGGGGACGGCAACCCGGTCGTCCTCGAGACGTGCGGAGCCTTCGTCTGTTTGCCGTTGACCGTTCCGCTGATGCGCACGTTTCCCGAGGGCCTGCTGCTGTGGGCGGTGGTAGACCTCACGGACGGACGGGTGCTCGCGAAGACCGCGGACGATCAGATCGCGATCACCGTCCACGTGGCCGAGGAGGCGCCGAGCTGGGCGACACCGACCCGAAGCCCCACGCCCGTCGTCTATCGGCACACCTTCGAGCGGCGACAGGGGAAGCCAGATGCGCCCGACAGCACGACCGACCTCGGCTGGGGCGGTGAGTTCCTCCGGACGTGGGACGCGGGCGCGTTCGCGACCCAGACCGAGCTGACGCTGAACGTCGGCGCGGCCGAGGCCGTCGCGGGCTGGCTCCGGGCGGAACTGCAGTTGGGGCTGAGGCAGCTCGGCTTTCTTCAAGCGACTCCCGGCGCAGGGCCGGCCACCGCCACCTTCGCCTTCGGCGACCCTGGTCCGACCCAGATGACCCTCAGGGTCACGACGCCCGCGTCACCCGGGATCTCGCTCGGCGCGTTCCTGGACGAGGCCGTGCGCGCGCGTCCGGCGCCGGGCGCGGAGCGGCTGGTGTTCGTCGGGGACGGGATCGTCGTCGGACAGGGTGAGTGGAGCGGCGTGCTCGTGTGGGACGCGCCGAATGGTCCGGCGACGGGCCTGCTCGCCTTGCCCGTCGGCCCCGAGTCCGGGCGGCTCTCGCTGGGCTCGGCCACGAGCAAGGTCGCCGTGGTGAGCGATTTCGCTCGAGCCGGCGGGTACGTCGTGCCGCTCGATGGTACGGGTGCACCACGCTTCGTTCCGGACCCCGACGGGCTCTTCTTCCTCGAGGTGCTGGCGCCGCGCTATCTCTACGACGTGCGGCGCGAGCGGTTTGTACGGCCGGTCGTCGGGTCCGACGGTGTCCTGCTGCAGGCGACGGCGTTGCCGCGGGTCCTCCGGGACGGCCCCGGCGGGCCAATCGGCGACTACCACGCGATCCGGCTGCCCTGACGGCGGGACGCGGGCTGGGTTTCCGCTCGGGGTTTGCTGTTATCATCGTTCGGTCGTGATCGTTCTGGGGATCAGCGAAACGCATTGCGCGACGGCGGCCGTGCTGCGCGACGGCGCGATCGTCGGCTGCGCGTCGGAGGAGCGGTTCTCGCGGCTGAAGAACGACGCTGGCTACCCGCGCGTGGCGATCGACGCGCTCCTGCGCGAGCTCGCGCTCAGCCCCGCCGCGGTCGACCGGGTCGTCCTCGCCGGCACCCGCATCCCGTCTTACGACTGGATGAACCGCGTGATGCGCGACCCCGCGTACGCGCGGGAGTACTACGCTGTCAGGCTCGACGCGCCCCGGCGGGGGCTCACGGGCCGGGCCCGCCGGCTCGGCGCGAAGCTCGGTCTCCTCGACCCGGCGCCCGGCAAGTCGCCGCTCCCTGAGCGGGAGCGGCGGGTCGCCGTCACGACGCACCTCGGGATCGACGCCGACCGCGTGAGCCTCGTTGATCACCACACCTGTCACGCCGCCGCCGCCTACTTCGGCTCGCCCTTCGCGGGCGCGTCGGCGCTGGTGCTCACCAACGACAACTCGGGTGACGGCCTCTGCGCCACCGCCTCGAGCGGGCGCGGCATCACGCTCGAGCGCAGCGAGGCGACGCCGAGCGGGCCCGGCTCCCTCGGCTCCTTCTACACCCTCGTGACGCTGCTGCTCGGCATGAAGCCGGGCGAGCACGAGTACAAGGTGATGGGGCTCGCGCCCTACGCGCCGGCGGGACCGACGGAGCGTGCGACGGCGGCGCTTCGCACGGTGTTCGACTGGAGGGACGCGCGGCCCTGCCGGTTCGAGTGGAAGAAGCGGGGCCCACTCTACCGCGCCCTCCTCGAGGCGACGCTCGGCCTCCGGTTCGACGGGATCGCCGGCGGCGCCCAGCGGGTCCTCGAGGAGTCGCTCCTCGGTTGGGCGCGGCGCATGCACGAGCGCTACGGTGGTGAGCGCCTGGCGCTCGGCGGCGGCGTCTTCATGAACGTCAAGGCGAACATGCTGCTCGCCGAGGAGCCGTGGGTGACGGACCTCTTCGTCTTCCCGTCGTGCGGGGACGAATCCAACGCCGTCGGTGCAGCGTACCTCGGCTACCTCGAGCTCTGCGCGCGTCGGGGGATCGCGCCGGCCCCGCGCCCGTTCGGCCCCGCGTACCTCGGCCCCGGGATCGACGACGCCGAGGTCGAGGCGGTGATCCGCCGGCGCGACCTCGCCGGACGGCACCGCGTGAGCGAGCCAGAGCGGATCGAAGAGCGGATCGCGGAGCTGCTCGCGTCGGACGGCGTCGTGGCGCGCTGCGCTGGGCGGATGGAGTTCGGCGCGCGGGCGCTCGGCAACCGCTCGATCCTCGCGAACCCCGCGGACCACCGCGTGGTCCCCCTGATCAACCGGATGATCAAGAACCGCGACTTCTGGATGCCGTTCGCCCCCTCCGTGCTGCGTGAGCGCGAGGCGGACTACCTGGTCAACCCGAAGGGGCTCGCCTCGCCGTACATGATGCTCGCGTTCCCGACCAACCCGAAGCGGCGGGACGAGATCGTCGCGGCGATCCACCCTCACGACGGGACGGCGCGCGCCCACATCGTGGATGAGGCGTGGAACCCGCCCTACTACCGGGTGCTCCGCGAGTTCGAGGCCCGCACGGGCATCGGCGCCGTGCTCAACACGTCGTTCAACCTGCACGGTGAGCCGCTCGTCGCCTCGCCCGAGGACGCCGTGGACACCTTCGAGCGCTCGGGGCTGCCGCACCTGGCCCTCGGCCGCTATCTCATCTCGAAGAGGACCCCATGACTGGAGCCGACCTCTGCGACACGCCTGCCACCCAGCTCGTCGCCCTCATCCGCGCAAAGAAGCTCTCACCGGTCGAGCTGACCCGCGCGGTCCTCGAGCGGATCGAGCGCCTCAATCCCACCGTCAACGCCTTCTGCACCGTGACGCCCGACGCCGCGCTCGACGCGGCACGCGCCACCGAGCTGGCGGTCGTGCGGGGCGAGCGGCTGGGTCTGCTCCACGGGATCCCCGTCTCCATCAAAGACCTGCACTTCACCAAGGGTGTGAGGACGATGTCTGGTTCGTTCATCTTCTTGGACCGCGTGCCTGATGTTGATGCGCCGTTCGTCCGCCGCCTCAAAGAAGCGGGCGCGATCATCGTCGGGAAGACAACGACTCCGGAGTTCGGCTGGAAGGCGATCGGCGACAGCCCGGTGACCGGGATCACGCGCAACCCCTGGAACACCCAGGTGACGACCGGCGGCTCGAGCGCCGGCGCCGGCGCGGCCGCGGCCGCCGGAATGGGGCCGCTCCACCAGGGCTCGGACGGCGCCGGGTCCATCCGGATCCCGTCGGCCTTCTGCGGCGTCTACGGCCTCAAGCCCACCTATGGGCGCGTCCCGATGTGGCCCGTCTCCAACGCCGACTACACCTCGCACATCGGGCCGATGACGCGGACGGTGGCTGACGCCGCGCTGATGCTCGCGGCCATGGCGGGCCCCGACGAGTGGGACCGGACCTCGCTCGAGGGCGTACCGCACGATTACGTCGGCGCGCTCGACCGCGGGATCGAGGGACTCCGGGTCGCGTTCAGTCCCGACCTGGACGGGCTTCCGGTCGACGCCCCGGTGGCGGCGGTCGTCACGCAGGCGGTGCGGGCCTTCGAGGGCCTCGGCTGCGTCGTGGAGGAGGTGAAGCCGGGCTTCGCCGACACGCACGACCTGATCCGGTGCATGTGGAGCACCCACGAGGCGGGCAACTATGCGCCGTACCTCCGGCAGTGGGGTCGGCGTATGGATCCCGGCCTGGTCGCCTGTATCGAGGACGGCCTCCGCTACAGCGTCGTGGACTACATCGAGGCGCGTGGGCGGAAGTTCGCCTTCTGGGACACGGTGCGCCCGCTCTTCGAGAAGTACGACCTGCTCCTGACCCCGACGACCTCGGTCGCCGCCTTCCCCGTCGGCCGGCTCAACCCGGCGGACTGGCCGCAGCACGCCTGGGACTGGCTCGGCTGGGCCTCGTTCAGCTACCCGTTCAACTTCACGGGCCAGCCGGCCGCCTCGGTCCCGGCGGGGTTCACCCCGGCGGGCCTGCCGGTGGGCCTGCAGATCGTCGGCCGCCGCTTCGCCGATCTCACGGTGCTCCAGGCGTCGGCGGCGTTCGAAGCCGCGCACCCGTGGGGAGGGCGCCGCCCGCCCCTCGAGTAGAGGAGGACGATGAAGCCGACGGGGCCCCGGCGACGCCCTGAGCCGGCACCCGCCGCCCAGCGCCCGCGCGACGCTGGAACCGCTCACGGAGCGTGCCGAGCCGCTTCTGTGCCGACTCCATGTAGATGTACAGCACCGGGGTGATGTAGAGCGTCAGGAGCTGAGACAAGAGCAGGCCGCCCACGACCGCGAGCCCCAGCGCGCGCCGCGACTCGGCTCCCGCCCCGATGCCGAGGGCGATCGGGAGCGTACCGAGGAGTGCCGCCATCGTCGTCATCATGATCGGCCGGAACCGGAGCAGGCACCCCTTGTAGATCGCGTCGGCTGGCGTGGCGCCCGCGCGCTCGGCCTCGAGCGCGAAGTCGATCATCATGATCGCGTTCTTCTTCACGATGCCGACCAGCATGATGATCCCGACGAAGCCGTAGACGTTGAGCTCGAGCTTGAACAGCATCAGCGTCAGCAGCGCTCCCACGCCCGCCGACGGCAACCCCGAGAGGATCGTGAGCGGATGGATGAAGCTCTCGTACAGGATGCCCAGCACAAGATAGATGACGAGGACCGTGACGACGAGGAGGAGCCCCTGGCCCTTGAGCGACGCCTGAAACGCCTGGGCCGTGCCCTGGAAGCTCCCGACGATCGTGGCCGGGAGCCGGAGGTCGCGCTGGACTTTCTGGACCTCCGCCACCGCCTCGCTGAGTGACACGCCGGGCTGGAGATTGAACGAGATCGTCACCGCCGGGAGCTGCCCCAGGTGCGTGACCGTCAGGGGCCCGATGGTCGGCTTCAGGCGCGCGACGGAGTTGAGCGGCACGAGCTTGCCCGACTGCGACCGCACGTAGAGCAGGGAGAGCTCGGTGGGGTCGCGCTGGTACTTGGGGTCGAGCTCCATGATGACCCAGTACTGGTTCGTCGGCGTGTAGATCGTCGAGACCTGGCGCGAGCCGTAGGCGTCGTACAGCGCGTTCTCGATCTGCTCGGCGGTCACGCCGAGCGCCGAGGCCTTGTCCCGGTCGATGTCCACGGTGATCTGCGGGCTCGTGATCTGGAGGTCGGTGTTGACGTCGGTGAAGCCCGGAAGCGTCCGCATCTTGTCGTAGAGGATCGGCGCCCAGTGATAGAGCGCCGGGAGGTCGGTGGCCTGGAGCGTGTACTGGTAGAGCGCCTTCGTGAGGCTGCCACCGATCCGGATGGTCGGCAGGTTCTGCGGGTACACCTTGAAGCCGGGGATCGCGCCGAGCTTGGGCCTGAGATCCTCGATGATCTTGTCGGCCGGCGGCCGCTGGTCGCGCGGCTTGAGGCGCATGAAGATGCGACCGGTGTTCGGAACGACGTTGATGGTCGAGGCGCCGATCGACGACATGATCTGGTCGATGTAGGGCTGCTTCAACACGATCGCGGCGGCCGCCCGCTGCTTCTCCTTCATCGCGTCGAACGAGATGTCCTGGGCCGCCTCCGTGAACGCGAAGATCTGGCCGGTGTCCTCGGTCGGGATGAAGCCCTTCGGGATCGCCATGAAGAGCCAGCCGGTCAACACGAAGGTCAGGAGCATGACGACCATGACCGTGCGCCGGTGCGTGAGCACCCACCGGAGCGTCCAGTCGTACGTACGGAGCATGCCGTCAAAGAAGCGCTCGGAGACCGCGTACAGCCGGGAGTGCGACTGGCCCGGCGGACGGAGGAACCGGCTGCACGCCATGGGGGTGAGCGTCAACGACACGAAGCCCGACACGAGCACCGCGACGGTGATGACGACCGCGAACTCGTGGAGCAGCCGGCCGACGACGCCGCCCATGAAGAGGACGGGGATGAACACGGCGGCGAGCGAGAGCGTCATCGAGAGGATCGTGAACCCGATCTCTTTGGAGCCGATCAGGGCGGCCTCGAGCCGGCCCTTGCCCTCCTCCAGGTGACGGACGATGTTCTCGAGCATCACGACCGCGTCGTCCACGACGAAGCCGACGCAGAGGGTCAGCGCCATCAGGGAGATGATGTCGATCGTGTAGCCGAGCAGGTACATGGCCGCGAAGGTCCCGATGATCGAGAGCGGGACCGCGAGGCTCGGGATGATCGTCGCCGACAGGTTGCGCAGGAACAGGAAGATGACCAGGACGACCAGGGTGATCGAGAGGAGGAGCGTGAACTCGACGTCGTGGACCGACTCGCGGATCGCGACGGAGCGGTCGTAGAGGACGTTCAGGTTCACCGAGGCCGGGAGCTCCGCCCGGAATCGCGGGAGCAGCGCCCGGATCGCGTCCACGACCTCGACGGTGTTCGTCCCCGGCTGGCGCTGGACGGCGAGGATCACGGCGCGCTCGTCGTTGTACCAGCTCGCGACCTTGTCGGTCTGCACGCTGTCGATCACGCGCCCGAGCTCCTCGAGCCGGACCGGCGACCCGTTGCGGTACGCCACGACGAGCGGGCGGAAGGCGGCGGCGTTCGTGAGCTGGCCCGTGGCCTGGACGTTGAACATCTGGTGGGCGCCGTAGAGCGTGCCGGTCGGGAGGTTGACGTTGCTGCGCGCGAGCGCCTGCTCGACCTCGTCGATGCCGATGCCGCGCGTCGTGAGTGCGCGGGGGTCGAGCTGGACGCGGACCGCGTACTTCTGGGAGCCGAACACCTGGACCTGGGCCACGCCGTTGATCGTCGAGATGCGCTGGGCCAGGCTCGTCTGGGCGTACTCGTCGACGGTGTAGAGCGGCAGCGTCGGCGAGCTCAGCGACAGGTAGATCACGGGCTGGTCGGCCGGGTTCACCTTCTGGTAGAAGGGTGGCGTCGGCATGCCGGGCGGCAGGAGCGGCGCCGCCTTCGCGATCATGGCCTGCACGTCCTGGGCGGCGGCGTCGATGTTCCGCTCGAGGCTGAACTGGATCGTGATCTGCGTGAGCCCGAGCGCGCTCGACGAGGTCATCGAGTCGATCCCCGCGATCGTGGTGAACTGCTTCTCGAGCGGCGTCGCCACCGCGGAGGCCATCGTCTCGGGGCTCGCGCCCGGAAGCGCGGCGGAGACCTGGATCGTCGGGAAGTCGATGTTCGGAAGATCGCTCACGGGCAGGAGCCGGAAGCCCATGATCCCGAAGAGCAGGATGGCGGCCATCAGCAGAGTCGTGAGGACCGGCCGCCGGATGAAGAGCTCGGGGCTCATGAGGCCTTGGTCGGCCTGACCTCGACCTTCGCGCCGGGCACCAGCCGGATCTGGCCGTCGGTGACGACGCGCTCGCCCGGCCGCAGCCCCTGCTCGATGATCGTCTCGGCGCCCAGGCGCGTGCCAGGGGCGACCAGACGCGATTCCACGGTCGCGTCGGGCTTCACGACGAAGACGAAGGGGCCCTGCTGGCCGGGCTGGATCGCCTGGGACGGCACGACGATCGCCGTGCGGCTCGTGAGCGTCAGCACCACGTCGAGGAACTGGCCGGGCCAGAGCGCGTTGTCGGTGTTCGGGAACGTCGCCTTGAGCTGGATCGTGCCCGTGGTCTGGTCCACCGCGTTGTTCACGAACGTGAGGTCGCCGGTCGCGATCGTCTCGAGCTGGCGCGGCAGCCGCGCCTCCACCCGGAGCAACCCCCGGGCGCGGTACGTCTTGATGTCGGCCAGGTGCTGCTCGGGGACCGAGAACGAGACGTAGATCGGGTGGACCTGGTTGATCACGACGAGCGGGCTGTCGTCGTTGGCCTTGATGACGTTTCCGTTCTGGACCAGGAGATTCCCGGTGCGCCCGTCGATCGGCACGCGGATCTCCGTGTACCCGAGCAGGAGCCTGGCGTTGTCCAGGTTCGCCTGCGCCGCTCGCTCCGAGGCCTTCGCGTTCTCGACCGCCGCGCGGTCGGCCTGGACCGTCGCCTCCATCGCCGCCAGGTTCGTCTGGAGCTGATCGTACTGCTCACGCGCGACGAGCTCCTTGTCGACCAGATCACGGTAGCGCCGCTCTTGGACCCGCGCGTTCGTGAGCTGGGCCGTGTCGCGCTCGACGTTCGCGATCGCCTGCTGAACCTCGGCCTGGCGCTGACGCAGCGCCGCCTCCGCCTGGCGGAGCGCGGCCTCGAACGGGCGCGGGTCGATGGTGAAGAGGAGGTCGTTCTTGCGAACGTCCTGGCCTTCCTTGAAGTGCACCTGGACGATCTGCCCGTTGATCTGTGATTTGATGCCGACGGTCGTGTACGCCATCGCGTTGCCGACGGCGGTGAGCTGGATGGGCACGGTCTTCTCCACCGCGTCGGCGGCGGTCACGGGCACGGCCGGCGGTGCGGCGTTGCGGGCGGGCTTTCCGGCGGCGCTGTCCGAGCATCCGCTGAGGAGGAGCACGGCGGCGAGGGCCCTCGCGGAGGCGGCGGAGAGGACGCGGTCGGTCGTCACTTGGCCCTCCGGCTGCGGGCCGGCTTCGCGGTCCCGTCGGACTCGCTCGACGCCGCGTCGACGAGGGCTTCCAGACCGGCGACGACGCGCCGCCGGTCGTGGACCGACATCCGAGCGAGAACGCCCTCCATGCCGCGCAGCCGCATCGCCTGAAGCTCCTCGACGAGCGTCTTGCCCGCCCGCGTCAGGTCGAGCACGTAGATCCGCCGGTCCGCCGGGTGGTCTCCCCGGACGAGGAACGCCTTCTGCTCGAGCCGGTCGACGATGTGTGTGACCGCCGGGAGCGTCACGCCGAACGCCTTGGCGACGTCGCCCATGTGCGCGCCGGGGTGCTCCGCGACGTAGAAGAGGACCTGCGACTGGGCGTAGGTGAGGTCGAGCTCCGACGCCCGCTGCCACAAGAGTTGGCGAAACGTCGTGCTGCCGAGGGAGTTCAGGAGGTCGAGCACCCGCTCGGCCTCAGCCGTCGCGCGCTCCGAGCCTCGCGTCCGTGTCACCATTCCCGCCTCCTGGTCCCCGAATCATCGACGAGATAAATAGTTAAGTCAATAAACATATTTTCCGGTTACGGGACGCGCAGGCGGGGATCGAGCGTGTCGCGGAGCCCGTCACCCAGGAGGTTCAGCCCGAGGCCCGAGAGCGTGAGGGCGAGGCCCGGGAAGAGGCTCACCCAGAACGCCTCGCGGATCACGTTCTTGCCGCTCGCGATCACGTTGCCCCACGACGGAACGTAGGGCGGCACCCCGACGCCCAGGAAGCCCAGGATCGCCTCGGCGAGGATCGCGTAAGCGAAGATGAAGCTCCCCTGTACGAGCAACGGCCCGACGCAGTTCGGCAGGATGTGGCGGAGGGCGATCGCGAGATCGCGCCGGCCGAGCGCCCGCGCCGCCAGGACGTAGTCGAGCTCGCGGATGCCGAGCACGGTGGACCGGATGAGCATGGCGGTCCGCGGGGTGTAGACGACCGACAGCGCGAAGATCACGTTACCGACGCCGGGGCCCCGCGCCGCCATGAGCGCGATCGCCAGGAGGATCGCGGGAAAGGCCATGAGGCCGTCCATGACGCGCATCAGGGGGAGGTCGAGCCGCCGGGAGTAGCCGGCGCAGAGGCCAATGGCGATCCCGCCGAGCGAGGTGAGGACCATCGTGGTCGCGCCCACGAGCAGCGAGACCTGACTCCCGTGGACGACGAGGCTCCACACGTCGCGCCCGAACTCGTCGGTGCCGAGGTAGTGCTCCAAGGTCGGCGGTCGGAGGCGGTTCGCCGGGTTGAGGCGTCGCGGGTCGTGGGTCGAGATCGCCTCGGCGAAGAGCGCGGCCAGCGCGACGAGGACCACGATCAGCGCGCCGGTGACGACGTTCCGGTTCCGGCGCAGACGCCGGAGCCACCTCGCACGAGCCGCCGCCTCACTCATACCCGATCCGTGGGTCGATGAGGACGTAGAGCATGTCCACGACCAGGTTGATCAGCACGTAGGCCGTCGCCGTCACGAGGATCACGCCCTGGACGACGGGATAGTCGCGGCGGAGCACGGCGGAGATGATGAGGCGCCCGAGCCCCGGGATGTTGAAGACGATCTCGGTCACCACCGCCCCGCCGATCAGGATCGCCATCGTGATGCCGATCACGGTCACGACCGGGACGAGGGCGTTGCGGAAGGCGTGCATCCACGTGACCGCCGCGGGCGAGAGCCCCTTGGCGCGCGCCGTGCGGATATAGTCCTGCGCGAGCACCTCGAGCATGCACGAGCGGCTGATGCGCGCGATCAGCGCCGACTGGCTGAACCCGAGCGAGACGGCGGGGAGCACCATGTAACGGAGCGCGGCGAGCGGGTCCACGAGGATCGAGGCGTATCCCGCCGCGGGAAGCCAGCCGAGCCGCACGGCGAAGAGATAGATGAAGTTGAGGGAGAGCCAGAAGCCGGGAACGCAGACTCCCAGGAGCGCGGCGAGCATGAGCGCCCGGTCCCAGAGCGAGCCGGGCTGGGCCGCGGCGACGATGCCGGAGGGCACGCCGATCACGACCGCGACGAGCAGCGCCGAGAACGTCAGGACCAGCGTCGGCTCGGCGCGCTCCAGGAGGGCCTGCGTGACCGGGCGGTCGAGGAAGTAGGACTGCCCCAGGTCGCCGCGGAGGATCCGCGTGTAGAACTTGAGGAGCTGCTCCCAGAGAGGTCGGTCGAGCCCGAGCGCCTGGCGGGCCGCGTGGATCTGGGCCGGCGTCGCGTCGGGCCCCAGCATGACGCTCACCGGATCGCCGGGGATCAGGTGGATGAGGAGGAAGGCGACGGTGACGACCACCACGAGGACGGGGACGAGTGCCGCGATCCGCCGGACGAGGTAGGCCGTCACCTCACTTGTCGAGCCACACGTTGTAGAACCGGATGCGCTCGGTCCGCTCGTTGAACCCCTTGACCACCGTCCGCATCGCGCGGAGCCCGAACAGGTCGCCGTAGCGGATCACCGGCACCTTCTCGTAGAACTGCCGCGTCTGCGCCTCCCACAGCGCCATGCGCTTCCTCGGATCGGTCTCGCGCGCGAGCTCGGCCTGCAACCTCAGAATATCCTCGTCGGTGGTCCAGCCCGGCCAGCTCGCCGTCAGGTAGATGTGATGGGTCGGATCGTAGAAGGCGCCCATGCCGGTGGTGAAGACGTCGTACTCCTTCGGGTTGTTCCGCCGCTTGACCAGCGTCGCCCAGTCCACGACCTGGAGGTCGATGGTGAAGCCGACGTCCTCGAGCTGCTGCTTCGTCAGCAGCGCGAAGTCGTACATCCACTTGTACTCCTGCGTCGTCATGAAACGGATCGGCTCGCCCCGATAGCCGGCCTCCTTGAGGAGCCGCCTGGCCTTGTCCCGGTTGTGCTCGTTCCACGGGAGCCCCGCGAGCTTCGTGTGCCAGGCGGCGATCTCGACGGGGGCGAGGCTCGAGTCCATCCGGTAGAACTCGGCGCGGCCGCCCGCCACGTTCTTCATGATCGGCTCGATGTCGATCGCGGCCTGCCACGCCTGGCGGAGCTTCGCGTTCGTCATGAGGCCGTCCTTCTTGTTGAAGACCGCGACGAGCCAGTAGTAGGGCTTCGAGACGATCGTGCGGACGTTCGGGTTCGTCTGCAGGCGGTCATAGGCGTCCAGGTTGAGGTCGTCGGCGAACTCGAGCTCGCCCGTCTCCACCTGGGCGACGCGCGTCGCCACCTCGGGCACCGGGATCCAGCGGATCTCGTCGACCCACGCGGTCTTGCCGCCGCCGTAGCCGTTGGGCTTCTCGGCGCGGGATTTGTACTCGTCGAAGCGGACCATGCGGATGTACTGGTCGGGCTTCCACTCGGCGAGCTTGAACGGGCCGGTCCCGACGTACTCCGTGACCTTCACCTCCGGCGGGAACTTCTCGGCGATCTCCTTCGGGTAGATCGCGCCGAAGTTGTTCGGCACCGCGAGCGAGATCAGGACGATCGCCGACTTCTCCTTGAGCCTCATCTCGACGGTGTATCGGTCGACCGCGCGCCAGTCGGCGACCTGGGCGAAGAGGGCCTTGCCGTAGATGGACTGCTTGGACCAGCGCGCGAGCGACGCGACGACATCCTCGGAGGTCATCTCCTTGCCGTTGTGGAACTTCACGGACTGCCGGAGCTTGAAGGTGTAGGTGAGGCTGTCCCGGCTCACGGTGTGGCTCTCGGCCAGCATCGGGATCGGCCGGTTCGACGCGTCGAGGCTGTAGAGACCCTCGTAGAGGTGGTTGGTCAGCGTCTCGGTGATGCTGGCCGTCGTCCAGTGCGCGTCGAGCGCGGGCGGCTCGCCCAGGTTGCCGACGCGGAGGACCCCCCCGCGCCTGGGCGTCTGGGCGAGAGCGGCGCTGCTCACGAACGCGAGGAGCGCGACGAACGCGACGGAGCTGCGCCGGAAGCGTCCCGGGCTCATGCCTCACCTCCGCGAAGGGGTAGTGTGCCAGCAGAATCTCGGTCGAGACCGTCCCGTTGTCAAGCCGTCGGCGGGACCCGCGGCTGCTGGAGCCCGGCGGGCCGCGCGACGCCATTCCGGACGACGCGCACGGGGACGAGTCGAGCGGCGGCCTTCATGGTCTCGCCGCGGGTGTCGACGAACTCGTACGTGCCCTCTTCGAGCCTGAGCAGGGTCAGGTCGGCCGCGGCCCCTGGCGCGAGGGTGCCGAGCTCGCCGAGGGCGTCGAGCGCTCGCGCGGGAGCCTCGGTGGTCATGCGGACGACCTCGTCGAGCGAGAGGCCGAGGGCGAGGAACTTCGACATGGTCGTGGCCAGGTCGAAGACCGGTCCGTGGATGTTGTAGACGTGCAGGTCGCTCGAGATCGTGGTGGGCTTGAGGTCCTGGGCGAGCGCGGCCCGCGCCACGGCGAAGCTGAAGCTCCCGACCCCGTGGCCGACGTCGAAGGTGACACCGCGGTCGGCGGCGCGACGCGCCTCGGCGCGCACGCGGCCGTGCTCGTCGAGGACGCCCTGTGGACGCCCGTGGAAGCAGTGCGTGAGGACGTCGCCGGCGCGGAGCTCGATCAGGATGTCGTCGAGCGGGATCGGCGTGTCGCCCACGTGGACCATCAACGGCAGCCGCGCCGCCTCGGCCGTCTCGCGCGCCGTGAGGAGCGCGACCCGTGCGTTCGGGCCCACCTGCTGGCGCGAGAGCCTCACCTTCACGCCGCGGATCAGGCCGCGGTTCGCTTCGATAGACTGGAGCGCCTTCGTCCGGTCGATGAACCGGAGCTCCTCGAGCTCGCCGACCTCGGCGCTCAGCATCCCCGTGGCGCCGATGTTCAGGAACGGCAGGATCCGCGTCGCGGCGACCTCGATCACGTACTTGCGGAACGCCGGAAAGGTGAGGGCGCCGGCGGAGCCTGCGTCCACGACCGTCGTCGTCCCCGTCGCGAGGCAGTGGGGGTCGGGCTCGATGCCGTAGTGGGAGGCGCCGAAGAAGACGTGGACGTGAAGATCGATGAGGCCCGGCGTGACGAGGAGGCCCCGCGCGTCCACGACCTCCTCGCCGCGGGCCCGCCCGAGGCGCGCCCCGAGGGCGCCGACACGGCCGTCCGCGATGCGAACGTCCCGCGTGGCGTGGAGCCCCTGGGCGGGATCGATCACCGTGCCGCCGCGGATCAGCACCCGCGGCGGCCCTTCGCCACGTGTCCTGGAGGGCACCGGAGCGGCTCGGCCTTGTGCCGTGAAGGGCCGCTCCCAGCGACGCTCTGACACTGGCCCGAGTCGTGCCGGCACCCGGCGGGTCGTAACGGCGCGGACCGTCGACCTTTCCGCTCGAGGGGGCCCTGGCATGCGCGCTGCACGATCGAGCCGCCATGAGGCACATGGTTCGCGGCGCGATCCGGCGCGGCACGGGGCTCGCTCTGTCGCTCGCGGTGCTCGGCTGCTCGAAGCCGTTGGCGACATTCGACGTGACCGAGCCGGCCGCCGGGCGTCCGGCCCTCCAGCGCTCGGAGGCGGAGTCCTCCGCGTCGCGCTCCGGGCGAGTCGTCGCCATAGCGCGGGCGTATCTCGGCGCGCCGTACGCGTGGGGCGGCTCGAGCCCGGACGGCTTCGACTGCTCCGGCTTCGTGCTGTACGTCTACTCGCACGTGGGCGTCGCGCTTCCCCACAACGCGGCGAAGCAGTTCCGGTACGGCGCGCCGATCACGCGGGAGCGGCTCCAGCCGGGCGACGTCGTCTTCTTCGATGGGCTTCATCACGCCGGGATCTACGTCGGGGACGGGCGCTTCATCCATGCCCGGCGGAGCGGCCACGGCGTCATCGTCTCGGGCCTCGACGAGTCGTGGTATCGGACCCGCTGGGTCGGAGGTCGCCGCTTCTGACACGCGCCGCGCCCGTCAGACGTCCAGATCGGTGGACTGGATGCGCCTGACGCCCGCGCCGAGCATGTCCTTCCACGCCTTCGCGAGCGACCCGTCGGCGTCGATCCCGCGCGTGGCGTCCTCGACCACGTAGGCGGCGAATCCCGCCTTCCGCGCGTCCATCGCCGACCACGCGACGCAGAAGTCGGTGGCGAGCCCGACGAGGAACACCTGCTTGAGGCCGCGCTCGCGCAGATAGCCCACGAGGCCGGTCGGCGTCTTGCCGTCCGCCTCGTAGAACGCGGAGTAGGAGTCGATGGGTTTGCGGTAGCCCTTGCGGATGATCAGCTCGGCGTGCGGGATCTTGAGCTCCTTGACGAGCTCGGCATCGGCCGTCCCCTGGATGCAGTGGTCCGGCCAGAGCACCTGGGTACCGTACCCGAGGCTGATCGTCTCGAACGGCTTCTTGCCGGGGTAGGTCGAGGCGAACGAGGCGTGGCCGGGCGTGTGCCAGTCCTGCGTGAGGACGACGTGCGCGAAGCCCCTCGCGATCCGGTTGATGAGCGGGACGATCGCGTCGCCTTCCTTGACGGGCAGTGTCCCGCCGGGCACGAAGCAGTTCTGGACGTCGATGACGAGGAGGACGTCGGTCGCCGACGGCTTGAGCTTCCCCCCCGCGGCCTGGGCGAACGCCGCGGGTGCGCTGGTGGCCAGCTCGGCGACGATCAGAGCGGTCGCAGCCTCCTTGAGGAACTCGCGCCGATCGCGTGTCTTCATGGAACGAAGACCCCCTTTCCGGTCGTCTGGGTGTCGAAGAGCCGATAGGCCTGCTCCGCCTGCTCGAGCGTGAAGCGGTGGGTGAGCAGCCGCTTGAGCGGGATCTTCCGCTCGGCGATGAAGCGGGCGCACTCCTCCTGACCGATCGAGCTGAACGTCCACGAGGCGTGGATCGTGAGCTGCTTCCGGATCATGTCCTGGCTGATGTCGAACGTCGTCGTGTTGCCCTCGCCGACGAAGCAGACGCGCCCCCAGGTCGCGGCGCTCTTCACGGCGGCGACGCGCGCGTCGGGGTTCCCCGTGCAGTCCATGGACGCCTCGACGCCCGCGCCGTGGGTCAGCTCGCGGAGCGCGGCGACGGGGTCGGTCTCCTTGGCGTTGATCACGGCGTCGGCGCCGAGCTCGCGGGCGAGCCTGAGCCGCTCCGGGACGACGTCGATCGCGATCACGCGCGGGCCCATGGCCGCGCCGAGCATCGTCGCCGAGAGGCCCACGGGCCCCTGGCCGAAGACCGCGAGCGTGTCGCGCCCGGAGACGTCGAGGCGCTTCAGCGCGCCGTAGGCGGTGCCGGTCCCACACGAGACCGCGGCGCCCTCCTCGAAGCCGAGCGGTTCGGGCAGCGGCACGAGCGTGCGCGCGGGCACCTTCATGTAGGGCGCGTGTCCGCCGTGGCCCGTCATGCCGTAGACGACGATGCCGTTCGGACAGAGCTGCGACCAGCCGATGCGGCAGTGCTTGCAGCGCCCGCAGCCCTTGTAGTGGTGGTTCATCACCCGCGCGCCGGTCGGCGCCTCGTCCTCGGAGACGCCGGGCCCGCGCGCCGCGACGACGCCGCACGGCTCGTGGCCCGCGATGACGGGACCGCCACCCGCGCCGAGGCCGAGCGCGGCGGCGGCATTGCCGATGGCGCGGTAGGGATGGAGATCGCTCCCGCACATGCCCGAGGCCTTGATGGCGATGACGACCTCGCCCGGGCCCGGTGTCGGGTCGGGGAACTCGCGGAGCTCGAGCTTCCGGTTGCCGAGAAAGACGATGCCCTTCATCTCAGTATCCTTTGCGCTTGTCGATCGTTGCCAGGAGCGGCTGCCCCGAGCGGAGCCGCGTGAGATTCTCGCAGAATGTCGCGATGACGCGGCCGGCCCGGCGCGGCGAGCCTCCCGCGGTGTGCGGCGTGACGATCACGCGCGGGTGGGTCCACAGCGGGTGACCCGGCGGCAGCGGCTCGGGATCCGTGACGTCGAGGCCCGCGCCCCAGAGCCATCCCTGCTCGAGTGCGACGAGGAGGTCGTCGCCGTACACGATCGCGCCCCGCGTGATGTTGACGAGGATCGCGCTCGGGCGCATCCGGCGGAAGAGGTCACGCGTGAAGAGGTGGTGGGTCGCCTTGGTGAGCGGCAGCGCGATGACGACGACGTCCGAGCGGTCGAGCAGCTCGTGCAGGCGGTCGGGCTTCCAGATCGCCTCGACGCCGGGCTCGGCAGCCACGCCCTCGATGTCCACCGCCAGCACGCGCATCCCGAACCCGAGCGCGCGCCGCGCCACCGCGCGCCCGGTCCCGCCGAAGCCGACGATCCCCATCGTCAGCTCGTAGAGCTCGCGCTGCTCGTGGCGGATCGGCTCACGCAGGCTGTAGTCGGGGGTCCGCAGCGCCGTCTGGATGCCCCGCGTGAGGCCGAGGAGGAGCGCGAAGGCGTGCTCGGCCAGGTGGATGCCGACCTCACCCTTCTCGGATGCCAGGATCACGTCGCTCTCGACCAGGTCCGGGGACAGGATCGCGTCCACCCCGGCGCCGATGGAGTGGTAGTAGCGCAAGCGCCGTCCGAGGGTGAAGACGTCCGGCGCGACGCGACCGAACAGGACGGCGGCGTCCACGATCTCGGCGCGCTGGCGCGCCGGATCCGCCGCCTCCACCAGGTGGGCGCCGGCGCCCGCCGCCTCGAGGATCCGGGCGCGGTCCTCCCGGCTGAGCGACGGAACGATCAGAACGGGTGTATAAAGGATCTTCATGTCGGCGTGAAATCTTCCCCCAAAGGAGCGCCCGTGGCAATCAAGATCGTTCTCTCACCGAAGCTGCCCGGCCCGGTGGTCGAGATCGCCCGCGCGATCGTGCCGGCAGGCTACGAGCTCCGGGTCGCCGAGCAGGGAACGCCCGAATTCCTCGACGCGATCGACGACGCCGAGTACTTCGTCGGCTTCGCCCGCACGAGCCTCGGGTCGGACTTCTACCGCGCGGCGCCGCATCTCAAGCTCGTCCAGCTCATCAGCGCCGGCTACGACCGGGTCGACATCGAGGCGGCCCGAAAGGCGCGGGTCCCCGTCTGCAACAACGGCGGAGCCAACGCGATCGCCGTCGCCGAGCACACGCTCGCGCTCATGCTGGCCGTGACGAAGAAGCTCGTCTGGCAGCACAACAACGTCGTCGCCGGCAAGTGGCGGGTCGGTGACTTCGCGACGACGCGCCTCGCCGAGCTCTCGGGGAAGACGCTCGGGATCGTGGGACTCGGCAACATCGGCAAGAAGGTGGCCCGCCGCGCCCTCGGCTTCGACATGCACGTCCAGTACTACGACATCGTGCGGCTCGCCGAGGACGCGGAGGACGCGCTCGGCGTCCGGTTCGTCCTCTTCCAGGAGTTGCTGCGCACCTCGGACGTCGTGAGCCTGCACGTGCCACTCACCGACCGTACGCGTCGGATGATGGGCGAGGAGGCGTTCGCCCTGATGAAGCCGGGCGCGATCCTGATCAACACCTGCCGCGGCCTGGTCGTCGATGAGGCGGCGCTCCACAAGGCGCTCACGACCGGCAGGCTCGCCGGCGCGGGCCTCGACGTCATGCTGGAGGAGCCACCGCCCGCGAACCACCCGCTCTTCTCCCTCGACTCCGTGACGATCACGCCGCACATGGCGGGACCGACCTGGGAGAACTGGCAGCGCTGCTTCCGCAATGCCTTCGACAACATCCAGCGCGTCGCGGCCGGCGACAAGCCGCTCTGGGTGGTCCCGGAGCTGCGAGACCTGCTGAGCTAGCCGCGCCGCCGGCGGTGCGCGGGAGGCCGTCCGAGACCCGTCGCTTGCTCAGGACGAGCCGCCGAGCTTGCGGTGGTCCCAGGAGACGACGCGGGTCGGGGTGAAGCGCAGGACCACGCGCTTCGCGGCCTGCGCGCGCACGCGCTCGCGTGCGTCGGCTGACGGCTCGGCGCCGGCGTAGCGCGCCATGAGCCGCACCCCCACGTCGGCGACCCGCGCGGGGTCGCGCTCGATCGCGACGTCGCACTCGAGCATCACGCCCCGCAGCTCACCGTACCGGTCGCGTCCGGCCTCGATCTGGACGGTCGCGCGCGGCTCGCGCTCGAGGTTCCGCACCTTCTGGGACTTCCCGTAGGTCCAGGCGTAGAGCGTGGGGCCGTCGCGCACATACCAGAGCGGCATGAGGTGTGGGCGCCCAGTCGGCCCGAGCGTCGCGCAGGTCAGCACGCGCTCCTCGTCGAGGAAGCGCGCGAGCTCCGTCACCGACATCGTGATCTCGCCCCGGCGTGAGGCCACGGCTCAGTAGCCTCGCGCGCGGTCCACGACGTGGCGGAGGGGGCGGCCGGCGAGATAGCGGGCGAGGTTGTCGTTGAAGACGGGCGCGAGCTCCTCGGGCGTGCTCGGTCCCGCGATGTGCGGGGTGATCACGACGTTGTCCGTGCGCCAGAGCGGGTGGTGCGGCGGCAGGGGCTCCGTGGCGAAGACGTCGAGGATCGCCCCGGCGATCCGTCGGTGCTCGAGCGCGTCGAGGAGCGCCGTCTCGTTGACCACGGCGCCGCGGGCGATGTTGAGGAGCCAGGCCGTCGGCTTCATCGCCGCGAGGGCGTCGGCGTCGATGAGGCCGAGCGTCTCGGGCGTGAGGGGAAGCAGGACGACGACGAAGTCGGCGTCGGCGACGGCCTGCGCGAGCTCGTCGACCTTGAAGACGCGCGCGGCCTCCCGGACGCGGCGGCCCGAGCGGCTCACGCCGACGACGCGCATCCCGAAGGCCCGCGCCGCGCGGGCGATCGCCCGGCCGATGTCGCCGAGACCGACGATCGTGAGGGTCTTCCCGAGGAGCCGGTCGGGCAGGACGTGGTCGAGCCAGCGCCGCTGACGCTGCGCCTCGCGATAGGTGTCGATGCGCTGCGTGACCCACGCGCACCAGCCGATGACGTACTCGGCCATCCACGGTCCGAAGACTCCCGGGGCGCGCGTGACGATCACGCGAGGCGGGAGCTCGCGGACAATCGCCCAGTCCACGCCCGCGCCCATCGCCTGGAGCCATCTGAGCCGGGTCGCCTTCGCCAAGAGGTGCGGCGGGAACTTCCACGCGTAGAGGATCTCCGTGTCCGCGATCAACTCGGCGGCCTCGCTCGGCGTGGCGGCCGCGCGGACGACCACCCGGGCTCGCGGCACGCGGACGAGCTCGGTGTACTTCGGATCGGCGTGGTAGACAAGGACGGTCGGCTGGGTCACCTGAGGTGGTCGTCCTCCGCGGAGAAATCGATCTCCCGCCGGTCGAGCCCGAGGGACAGATACCATTCGAAGGTCTGCGCGAGTCCCGCCGCGAGTGTGTAGCGCGGACGGATGCCGAGCTCCCGCCGGACCTTCGTCGTCGTGTACACGGCGTGGCAGTCGTAGACGAGGTTCTGGCCGAACGGCACGGTCCCTCCGCCGGGCGGTGTGTCGACGTGGACGAGCGTCAGCGGGCGCTTGATGACATCCGCGATCAGCTCGACGAAGCCCACCTGCGTGATCGCCTCCTCGCCGGTGACGTTGTAGGCCTGGCCGAACGCGGCGGGCACGCCGAGCATCGCCACGATCGCGTCGGCGAGGTCCTCGACGTGGCCGAACTGCCGGAGCCAGCCGCCGGCGCCCGGGACGAGGATCGGCCGGCCCCGCACGAGCCGGTCGAAGACGAAGGTCTCGTTGTTCCGCGTGTTCAGGGGGCCGTACACGTGTGTCGGCCGCACGATCGTGACGGGCAGGCCCCGCGCGCCGTGCCAGCGCATCAGCGCGTCCTCGCCCGCGATCTTGTTCTTCGCGTACTCGCCCCAGTAGAGGCTCCTCGGCGTGTCCTCGCGATAGGGGATGGGCAGGGAGTGGTCGTGGACACGCCCCGTCGAGACGAAGAGCGCGTGTCCGAGGCGACCCGCGAGCGCCTCCAGCACCGCCTCGACGTCCGCGCCCGTCGTCGGCGCGTAGGTGACGTCGACGAGCGCGTCCACGCGCTCAGCCGCGAGCTTCGCGCGGAGCGCGGCGTGGTCCGTCCGGTCGCAGACGATCGCGCCAACGCCGGCCGGCAGCCGCTCGGGTCGGCGCCCGCGGTTCGTGACCACGACCTGGTGGCCGTCGCGGAGGAGCGCGCGGACCAGGTGGACGCTGACGAACTCCGTGCCTCCGATCACCAGCACACGCATCTGCGCCCCCACACCGACCGCACCGTCCTCGAGGACCCCGCTACAACGACCCCGCGACAACGTCCCCGCTACAGCGCCACCGCGAGGCAGGTCGTCGTGCGCGTGACACCGTCGATCGCGCCGATCTCGTCGGTCACGAGGCGACCGACGGCGTCGAGCGTCGGGCCCTCGACGACGGCGATGAAGTCGAATGGCCCGGTGACCGCGTCGAGGTTGACGACGCTGGACACGCCCCCCTTGATCTGGGTGAGCTCCTTCTTCACGGACTTGGTCTTGCCCGCCGCCGTCTCGATGAGCACGTACGCGCGCATGCCCTTCCCCGTCTTCGTCATGGCCGCCTCCCTCAGCGCGTGCTCGAGTCGAGCGCGGCCGCGAGCGTCGCCGCGAACCACGCGCTGCGCTCCACCAACGTCGTCCCCTCGACGTCCACCCGCGTGCCCCGCTCGTCCGTGTGGTTGGTCGGATCGAAGCGCGCGACGAGGCGCGTGCTGGCCCGCTCGATCCTGAGGGTCAGGGACTCGCCCACGCTCTCGTCGCCGAGGCGCGCGATGATCAGGTAGAACCCCGTCGCGTCCGTCTCGCCTGCATACGAGAAGCCGGTCTTCTCACGGATCAGCTCGAGTTGTCTGCCGACGAGCGGCTGACCGCGCGCGTCCTTGACGTAGCCGAGGACGGTGTACCGGTAGTACACCTCGTGCTCGGCGTCGGCCGGGAGGGCGGTCGCGAGCCACGCGAGCGCCACGACGAGAGATGCGATCGCAACCACGCGGCTCAGTCTAGCAGATGCGCTCGCAGGCGGGTGCAAGGGTCGTCGGTGTCGACCCGCGGCGTGAACCAGACGTAGTCGAAGGGGAGCGCGCCCTCGAAGCGGGCGGCGTATCCCGCCGGCGCGTCGACGGTCGCCTCGACCTCGAGGAACGCGACGCTCACGACGGTGGCGCCGGGCGCCCGGCGCTGGAGGTGGAACGGGACGCCGCGGTCGGTGCGGACGTGCCCGGCGCCGGCGATGAGAATCGCGCCGTCCCGCTGGCCCGCGCGGACGAGCGCCTCCGCCATCCGCGCGTCGCGCGCCCACTGGACGTCCACCATCCGCTCGAGGGTGGCGCCCTCCACGGTGCCACAGTGCGACGCGTCGAGCTCGCGCCGGATCGCGTCGCGTGTCTCCGGGTCGAGGGGCTCCTCGAGGCCGAGCTGTCGTGCGAGCGACGCCGAGAGTCCGGCCAGCCCGTTGCGCCGAATCGCATCGGTGGCAACCCGTGAGAGGTTGGTCGCGACGATCGGGAGGCCGGCGTCGAGCGCGGCCTGGGCGATCGGCTCGTAGAGGCGCCAGTCGGGCCATCCCGAACGATTCCAGCTCACGGCCTCGCCGAGCCCCGACGCGTCCTTGGGCGAGCGCGCCAGGTAGCGGGCGATCGCGGTGGCGTCGTCGGTCGAGAGCATCTCGAAGCCCACGGCGGGCCGACGACCGGCCGCGATCATCCCCCCGAGGAGGCGCGCCTGGAGGGTGTGGTGCTCGGGATTGTCGTGCCGCTCGCCCAAAAGAACGAACCGCGCGTTGGCCAGCCGGGCGGTGAGGTCTGGCGGGAGGACGAAGGTGCCGGCTCTGACGTCCCAGATGCGCTCGGCTAACGGGTGGTTCCGCCCGGTCGGACTTGTCCACCACGTCAATGTGGCGCACGCCGTCAGGAGCAACGTCAGGGCGATGACGGAAACGAACGCGCGCGCCGCGCCCCTACGATGTCGTCGGGAAATCACCGGATCTCCGATTCACGGCGTCGGTTCTCTTCTCGCCAGGGAATGAACGAAGGATACTCCGGAACAAGTGGACCGTCGACACGTGTGCGACGCGTCGTTCGGCACGACGCTTGCTCACCGTCGGGACGCGCCGCGTGCCGGAGGATCGCCCTCGCGCTGCTCGGATCGGCACAGGGTTTGCTGATCCGTCACGCAAACTAAATTTGACGCCAGACGCACGCCAACTAAAATCTGAGGGATGAGCACGATGAGATCGATGATTGCGCTGACGCTTGTGGTGAGCGTGATGCTCCTCGTCGACCCGGGACGTCATCACGTCGTGGCCGCCCCGCGCGCCGATCTTCGCGAGCCACCGCTCGCGAAGAGTGTGGCCCGTGATCGTGAGGTGTACACCGAGAAAATCCTCGCGGTCCTCGAGCCCCGGCTCGTGGATGCGGCGGCGAGGGCGAGGGCGGCAGAGAAACTCGCGACGCTGAGCGACGCTCGGCTGCGGTTGATGGCCGCGCTGTCGGACCGTGTCGCCCTCGTCGGGGCCGCGCCGGCCGACGGGATCGCCCTCTTCTTGCTCACGGCGCTGCTCATCCTGTCATGAATCCTGGCGGACTTTCCGCCCGCACCCGGGCGGCTCGCGCCGTGCACGGCTGGATCCTGGCGGCCGCGCGGATCCTCGTCGGTGTGGCCGCGGGTACCGCTCGGGTCGTGAGCGGTCGCCTCGCGCTCTTCTATCACATCGCCGTTGTTATCGTGAGCGCCGCGGTCGCCGCGACCCTCCCGTTCACGTTCGCCTTCCTCGCCCGGCGTCTGCTCGCCTCCTGGTCCGCGATCCAGGACGAGAAGGTCTTCCTCATCTCCGCCGAGATCACCGTGGCGCTGGTGCTCGTGCTCGTGCTGAACCACGCGCGGACGAACTGGCGGAACCGGCGGTTGTCCAGGATGGCGCGGGCGGCCGGCATGGTCCATTTCAGCTCGGGGAGCGGCGTTCTGTCCCGACGGGTCGCCCGGCGGCTGAAGGAGCAGCACGCCGTCATGCGGGACATCATGATCATCGGATCCACGGGCTTTCGCACGCTCGCCGACCCGAAGGGCGACCTGCGCGCGGTGATCGAGAACTGCCGGACCGCGAAGATCATGCTGCTGAATCCCGAGAGTCGCGGCGCCATCGAGCGCATACGGACGATCAGCGATCAGGCGATCACCCGTGAGAGCTTGCAGTCGCAGGTGGAGCAGACGATCGTGTTCCTCCGCGCGCTCCCGGCCGCGTCTCAACGGATCCGACTGAAGCTGTACCCCGAGCCCCCGCTCTGGAAGCTGGCCATCCTGGGCGACCACGCCTGGGTGAGGCACTACCATCCGGCGCTCGATGTCCGTCTCTTGCCCGAGTACGTGTTCGTGCACAGCCAGGACCCCCGAGGCCTCTACACGGCCTTCTACCAGTATTTCACCGCGCGCTGGAGCGATCCCGCGATCCCCGAGTACGATTTGCTGACCGGCGAGCTGGTGCACCCGGACGGCGAGAGGCGAGAGGTCGCCGGAGACTTATTGCGCGCGTGAGCGCGTCGCGACGACGCGGCGCCTCACGCCGGGATGGCGACCTTCCTCAGGAGCGGCAGGTCGTCGAGCGCCTTGCCGGCGCCGCGTACCGCGCAGGTGAGTGGATCCTCGGCCACACGCACGGGCAGCTGCGTCAGGTTTTGCAGCAGTCGATCGAGCCCGCGCAGGAGGGCGCCCCCGCCCGTGAGCATCACGCCCGTCTCGACGATGTCCGCGGCGAGCTCCGGCGGCGTCCGCTCGAGGCAGGTGCGGACCGTCTCGACGATGGTCATCACGGGCTCACGCAGCGCCTCGCGGACTTCCTCGTCGGTGACGACGATCGTCTTGGGAACCCCGTCGACGAGGTCGCGGCCCTTGACCTCGATCGTGCGGTGCTCGCCGGGCACGGGATGCGCTGAGCCGAGGGCGATCTTGATCTCCTCGGCGCGCCGCTCCCCGATGAGGAGTCGGTAGTGCTTTCGGACGTGCTGGATGATCGCCTCGTCCATCTCGTCGCCGGCGATCCGAACCGAGTTGCAGTAGACCGTGCCCGACATGGAGATGACGGCCACCTCGGTCGTCCCCCCGCCGATGTCGACGACCAGGTGACCGCCCGGCTCGTGGATCGGCAGGCCCGCGCCGATCGCGGCGGCCGTGGGCTCCTCGATCAGGTACACCTCGCGCGCCCGAGCCTGGAGCGCCGCATCGCGTACCGCTCGCTTCTCGACCTGGGTGATCCCCGACGGGACGCCGATCACGACTCGCGGCCGCTCCAGACGAGAGCCCAGCCGGCGACCCGTCGAGAGCTGCCGCGCCCGCATGATGAAGTACCGCAGCATCTGCTGCGTGACGTCGAAGTCCGCGATCACGCCGTCCTTCAGGGGGCGGATCGCCAGGATGTTGTCGGGCGTGCGGCCGAGCATCGCCTTGGCCTCGCGTCCCACCCCGATCACGGTGCGGTCGGCCCGGCGGACGGCGATGATCGAGGGCTCGTTCAGGACGATGCCCTTGTCCCGCACGAAGACCAGCGTGTTGGCGGTCCCCAGGTCGATCGCGAGGTCCGTCGAGAAGAATCCGAGCAGTTGTTCGGCCAGCATCCCCGCGTGGCCTCAGCAAGACCCGCGCCAGCCGATGGCGCAGATCGAAGCCTGTGATTCAAAAGGCGGCCGGATTCCCAGCCTGACGCTCGAGTGATCGAGCGCTGACAGCAGCGACGCTTGCCGGACAGCCAGCCGACGAGCCACCGACTACCTCCGCGGCCCGGGGAAGCCGTCCCAGCTGAGGCGCTCGCCGTCCACCGTGAAGCCCGCGCGGGCGAGCGCCGAGAACGCCTCTGTCTCCCGAACCGGGCGGCCCTCCCATGCGGTGACCTCGAGCCTCCGGACAGGACGGAGCACAAGGGGGCGGTGCATCAGGGACTGGAGAGCGCCGATGACGCCAGGGAAGTCCACGTCCTCCCACCCGGCGAGCGGCGTGAGCCCGCGCCCCTGACCCTCGCACACTAGGATCGGCCGGCCCTGTCGGAAGACCAGCCAGCTCTGCGGCACGCGCGGCGCCGCAGCCCGCGAGCCGTCGCGTCGTACCAGGGGGAAGACACGGCCCCAGAGGTTCGCCGGGTCCACCATGTTGACCAGCGCGTGCGGCTCGGCGCGCCGCGGAGCCGCGTCGAGGTCAGGCAGCGCGTCCGCGAGGGCGTACTGCTCACCCGAGAGGCCTTCCACGAAGTAGCCGCGCACGATCTCGCCGCCGTACTCCATGCGGAGCAGCGTGTGGCGGAGCGTGGACCAGTCGCCCTGGGCGAGCTCTCGCGCGACGACGCCGTACCGGGAGAGCAAAAGTCGCGCGCGCGCCTCCTCGAGCTCCTCGGGCGAGAGACGCTCCTCATCGCTGAGCGCGCTCCAGCGACCGATCACCGGGAGCTGGCGGGGAGCGCCGTGCGCGAGCCCACGACGGCGCCGCCGGGGGGGCGCCCCGTCGGGCCGCTTCGGCGTCGCGGTCCCGGCGACGATCGCGCTGAAGGTGTCGGGGGTCACGAGCCCGACCCAGAAGAGCCGCCAGAGCGCCGCGAGGACTTCGGGCGCCGTCAGGCCGGTGGAGCGCGTGAGATCCTGGGCGAAGGACGCCCCGCGGAGCTGAAGATGCAGGAACACGTTCTTCGTCCGCGCGTCGATCTCCGCGGGTGGGGCCGCGCCCTCCCGCAGCCAGCCGGCGTTCTCGCGGAGCGCCACGCCGACCCGTCCCTCGCGGCGCTCGAACGGCGTCCAGGCGATCTCACCCGAGAGTCCCAGCCGGTCGAGCCACTCCCGCTCGTAGTCGTCGACGCGCGCGGGGAGCAGGTCCTGCTCCCACAGGCGCACCGGGAAGTCCTCGCCCTGCAGGAGCTCGAGCGCGGCCAGCACCCCGGGCGGGCCGACGAGTCGGTGGTCGGGATGGAGATGGTGCCGCCGGAGCAGGAAGGCGGAGAAGCGCTCGGCGGTGGCCACCGGGCGCGGGACGCGGCGCGCATGGACTTGCCGACGCTGGATCTCCTCGAGCACCGCGACGTGGACGTACTGCGGCCCGGGTTGGTCGGCGAGGAACTCGCCACGACGCACGAGCCCCTGCGCGGTCAGGCGCTCGAGCGCCTCGGCGGCGCTTTCCGGCGGAAGGCCGTAGCGCGCGGCGAGCCACCCGGGGGTCACGGGGCCGCGCGTCCGGGTGAGTCTGAGCGCCACGCGCTCGAGCCCCTCGGGCGTCGCGACGGCAGCGTAGAGGGGCGCGTCGGACGCGGCGATCCACGCGCGGCGGCCGCTCGCGAGTTCCACCTGGACGACCCGGCGCTCGCCGTGGAGCGAGGCGACCAATTCGTCGGCGTCGCCGAGCGCGCGCTCGGCGACCTCCGCCGCCGTGAGATCGCCGAGGTCGTCGAGGATCGCGGCCAGCTCGTTGGCGTCGCGCGCCCGGCGCTCGGGCGTGGTCTTCTGGAGCTCCGCTTCCACCGTCGCGACGATCTCCGGCCTCAACGGGCCCGCGCTCACGCTCCAGGCCTTCCGCATGACGACCGCGTCGCTCCGGCGCTCCTCGGCGTGGCCGGCGCCGAGGTACGCCCAGTCCCACGCGAGAAGGAGGGGGTACACGAAGGGCGAGGGGAGCGGCGTGTCGACGTGGCGCGTCCAGAGCTCCCCGTCGTGGATCCGCTCGAGGAGGCGCCTGAGCCGCGGGACGTCGAACGCGTCGCTGAAGCACTCGCGCAGGGTCTCTGCCACGACCGGGAACTCCGCCCGGCCGCCAACCGCTTCGAGGAGCGCGTCGGCCTTGAGGCGCTGGAGGTACGCGGGCGTGCGCGCGCCCCGGAACATCCGCGGAATATAGAGGGCGCGCACCGCCGCGTGGCGGAAGCGGGTCGCGAAGAGTGGTGAGCCGATGAGTGCCGTACCCAGGAGCGTGTCGACCTCCTCTGGCGCCACGAGCCGCACGAGCCGCTCGGGTCCTGGCGGAACCTGGCCCGGGGCGAACGAGAGAAGGATGCCGTCGTCGACGTGGCTCGCCTCGGCGACCGTGCCGAAGGTGCGCCGGAGCTTCTCGCGGAGCGCCATGCCCCAGGCGCCGTTGATCCGCATGCCGAAGACGGAGTGGATCATCGCGTGGCGCCCGCCCAGCTCGTCGGCGAACGACTCGACGACCACGCCCTGGTCGTCGGGGACGCCGTCGAGGACCTCGCCGGCCTTCACGAGCCACTGCCGCATCGCCGACGCCGCGTGGGCATCGAGCCCGCACTCGCGCTCTGCCCAGTCCACGAAATCTGCGGCGTCCAGACGGTCGGCGGCGTCGCGGCGGAGGCGGCCGACGGCGAGGCCGAGCTCCCACGAGCGGGACGGGTGCTCACCCTTCCAGAACGGGATCGTCGGCGACATGCCCTGAGCGTCATCGACGAGCACACGGTCGGCGCGCACCTTGACGATCCGCCAGGCGTGCGACCCGAGGAGGAAGACGTCGCCCGGGAGGCTCTCGGTGACGAACTCCTCGTCGAGCGTGCCGACCTTGAGGTCGGTCTCGGCGACGAAGACATCGAAGAGCCCCGCGTCGGGGATCGTCCCGCCCGAAGTGAGAGCGAGGAAGCGGCTGCCACGCCGCGCATGGAGCCGGTCGTTCACCCGGTCCCAGAGGATCCGCGGCGCCGCGCCCTTGACCTCCGCGGGGAGCGGCTCGGCGAGCGCCCGCACGACCGCGACGAAGTCCTCGCGCGAGAGCGTGCGGTACGGCGCGGCGTTCCGGAAGCGACGCCAGAGCGTGTCGACACTCACCGACTCGGCGGCGACGGCGGCGACGATCTGCTGCGCCAGGACGTCGAGCGGAGCCTCGGGCACCGCGATCTGATCGAGCTCGCGTGCACGGATGGAGCGCACGACCGCGGCGGCCTCGAGCAACTCCTCGCCCCGGGTGACGACGATCCGCCCCTTGGAGACGCGGGTCAGGAGGTGGCCCGCGCGGCCCACGCGCTGAAGCGCCGCAGCGATGTTCCGGGGCGACTGGAGCTGTACGACCAGGTCGATCGCGCCGACGTCGATCCCGAGCTCCAGGGACGACGTGGCGACCAGCGCTTTGAGCTCGCCCTGCTTCAGGCGGTTTTCGGCCTCGAGCCGGGCCCGGCGGGAGAGCGAGCCGTGGTGGGCGGCGACCTTGCCGTCCCCGATGCGGTCGTTCAGGTCGCGCGCGATCCGCTCCGCTGCCCGCCGGCTCTGACAGAATACGAGGGTCGTCTGGTGGGCCAGGACGAGCTCGGCGACGAGCTGGAGCGTCGCGTCCCAGATCGTGTCGCTCGTCGCGGTGAGGAAGTCGTCTACCGGCGCCACCACCCGGAGGTCCAGCTCGCGTGCGAAGCCGGCGTCCACGACGACCGGGTCGCGCGCCCCGGCGCCCGTCAGGAAGTCGAGCGTCGCGTCGAGGGGGCTGACCGTGGCCGAGCAGCCGATACGCTGGGGCCGCGTTCCCGGTCGTTGCGCTTCGACCAGGGCGTCGAGCCGCTCGAGCGAGAGGGCGAGGTGCGCGCCGCGCTTGTTGCCCATGAGGGCGTGGACCTCGTCGATGATCAACGTGCGTACGTGAGCGAGGGCCGGCCTGAACCGCTCGCTCGTGAGCAGGATGTAGAGCGACTCGGGCGTGGTGATCAGGATGTGCGGCGGTCGGCGTGTCATGGCCTGACGCGCGGCAGCGAGGGTGTCGCCGGTGCGGACCGCCACCCGCACCTCGGGGAGCCTCATCCCGTCGGCCGCAGCTCTCGCCCGGATCCCTGCGAGCGGCGCGCGGAGGTTCTTCTCGATGTCGTTGTTCAGGGCGCGGAGCGGTGAGACGTAGACCACGTACACGCGGTCCTCCAGCCGCTGCTCGAGCCCGAGGCGGTGGAGGTGGTCGAGCGCCCAGAGGAACGCGGCGAGCGTCTTGCCCGAGCCCGTCGGGGCGACGATCAGGGTGTCGCGTTGGGAGGCGATCGCCTCCCAGCCTTCGCGCTGCGGGCGTGTCGCCTCGCTGAAGGTCTCCGCGAACCACCGGCGGACGATCGGGAGGAACTCGGGCATGGGCGCATTGTACTCGTCCGCGCCCTAGAATAGTCCCCGTGCACGGAGCCCCAGGCGCATGACGCGGCGCGCGGCCACGGTCGGAGTCTTCCTGGCCGGCCTGCCGTTCATCGTGCCGCACGTCGTCGAAGACTTCGCCGAGGGTATCGCCCACCGCGTCGGGCTCGCGACCGTGATCTGGGTGTCGGGGCTCGTCCTCTCGCAGGGGACGGCGGCCGCGCTGGCGTGGCGCGGGTGGCGCCGGGAGCGCGCGCCGTGAGACCCGGGGCCGACGTCGTCGTCGTCGGCGGCGGTCCCGCCGGCGCCATGGCCGCGATGACGCTCGCCGCGCGTGGCGTGTCCACGCTGCTTGTCGACAAGAAGCGGTTCCCGCGCGACAAGCCGTGCGGCGGCGGCATCCGCTACGGCGTCTACCGGCGGTTTCCCGAGCTCGTGGACTATCTCCGGACCACCGTCACGATCCACGAGATCCGGAAGGTGCGGATGGAAGGCCCGTCGGGGGCGTCGGTGCTCGCCGAGTCGGACGAGCCCTTCTATCTCACGCTCCGGCGCACGGAGTTCGACGCGGCGCTGCTGGCGCGGGCGCGCGCCGTGGGCGCCCGTGTGCTCGAGGCCGTGCGCGTCACCGAGCTCCGCTTCGCCCGCGATGGGGTCGCCGTGCGCGCCGTGGACGGGCGCGTCTTCGCCGCGCGGATCGTGATCGGAGCCGACGGCGTGAACGGCGTCGTGGCGCGCCAGGCGGGACTCGGCGACGGCTTCTCCCTGGGCGCCCTGGCGATCGACACGATGGAGGAGACCGACCTCGCCGAGCTCGCCCCCGCGGATCCCGACACGATCTACGTCGCCTACGGCTACAAGGGCTACCCGGGATACGGCTACGTTTTCCCGAAGCGTCACCACGTGGACGCGGGCGTCGGCTTCCTCCTGTCCTTCTTCAAGGAGCGGCTCGACGGCGCGCCCTACGTCCATCACGCGCGCTTCCTGGCGGACGCGCGCGCCCGCGGCGTCGTCACCGGCGACTCGAATCCGAAGAACTTCAAGGCCTACCGGCTGCCGCTCGGCGGCCCCCTCGCGCGGACCTACGCCGACCGCGTCCTCGTCTGCGGCGACGCCGCGGGGTTCGTCAACGGCTACACGGGTGAGGGGATCTACCACGCGATGGTGACCGGCCGGCTCGCGGCCGAGACCGCGGCCGAGGCGCTCGCGCGGGGCGCGTGTGGGGCGGCGGCCCTCGCGTCCTACGAGGCGCGGTGGCGGCGGGAGATCGGCCGGGAGCTCGCCGACTCGCTCAGGATCCAGCGCCGGCTCTTCGCGCGGCCCGCCCTCGTGGACACGGTCATCCGGGCCGCGGCGGCCGACCGGCGCCTGTGCCGGCTCCTCGCCCGCGTCGCGCTGGGCGAGGAGGATCTGCGGGCGCGGAAGCTCGAGCTCGCGCTCCGGTTCCTGTTCGCCCGGTTCAGGCGCGCCCCATCGGCCGCGCGACCTTGTTGACTCCGTCTGAGCCGCCGGGCTAGATTTGAAGAACGCGGTGACCAACCAATAGGTCAGTGAGAATCCCTGACGGAATGAAGGGGCGACTCATGACACAGAAAAGGGCCGCGCCATTCGCTCTCGGGACGTACCTTGCGAAAGTCCGTGGGGCAGAGACCGTTAAGGAGTACCGAAGGAAACACACCATCTTCTCGCAGGGCAGTCCCGCGGACGCGGTGTTTTACATTGAGAAGGGTAAGGTGAAGCTGACGGTCCTATCCGCGCGCGGGAAAGAAGCGGTCGTCGCAATCTTGGGGAGCGGCGATTTTTTTGGCGAAGGAGGCCTGGCGGGACAGCCCCTTCGCATGGCCACGGCGACCTCGATGACCGAGTGCTCTATCCTTCGAATCAAGAAAGAAACGATGATACGGATGCTGCATGATGAACGCGCATTCTCAGAGCTCTTCATGTCGTACCTGCTGTCCCGTAATACTCGGATCGAAGAGGACTTGGTTGATCAGCTGTTCAATTCCAGTGAGAAACGGCTGGCTCGGATTCTGTTGTTGCTGACCCGCTTCGGCAAAGAAGGGCAACACGAGCTCGTCGTTCCCAGGATCAGTCAGGAAACACTGGCCGAAATGGTCGGTACAACCCGGTCGCGGGTGAGTTTCTTTATGAACAAGTTTCGGAAGCTGGGCCTCATTGACTATAATGGCGGCCTGCACGTTCACAGTTCCCTCCTGAGTATCGTCCTCCACGACTAGGGGCGCCAGTACTAGCTATCTGTCGTAGCTGTCGAACAAAACCATGCTCCCGCATAACCAAAGGGTGAGCAATTGTGAGCAGATATTAGGACCTACTATCGATCACACTTTACTTCATGGCG